>Ga0134099_1000143_pt1 | contig 92236 bp, 80 predicted proteins | sample 10_taG_2_FD_105482 | JGI IMG/M metagenome (GOLD analysis project Ga0134099, IMG submission 105482) | Switchgrass degrading microbial communities from high solid loading bioreactors in New Hampshire, USA - 10_41_5_180_A2 metaG | ecosystem: Engineered > Bioreactor > Semi-continuous > Anaerobic >...
AAAGTTATTAAAAGGAATGCTTTTGGAATGAGGAACTTTGAAAGATTTCGCAATCGAATACTCCATGCCATGTCTTAAAACTATCATCTTAAAAACCAAAAGAAACTGGCAGACAACCTTAACGATTATCTGCCAGTAACATAAGAGCTATTTCATTTTACTTTGTCCTACCCCAACAATTGACGTAGAACCTAAAAAACTCACAGAACATACATTCTGTGAGTATCTGGAGGCGCCACCCGGATTTGAACCGGGGAATAAAGGTTTTGCAGACCTCTGCCTTACCACTTGGCTATGGCGCCGATATTTAAAAACCGCAGTTTATATCTTTCTGCGGCTTTTATGGAGCGGGATACGAGATTCGAACTCGCGACTTTCACCTTGGCAAGGTGACACTCTACCACTGAGTTAATCCCGCATATTTGGTGCCCAGAGTCGGAATTGAACCAACGACACGAGGATTTTCAGTCCTCTGCTCTACCGACTGAGCTATCTGGGCAAAAATGGCGACCCGGAAGGGGCTCGAACCCTCGACCTCTAGCGTGACAGGCTAGCGTTCTAACCAACTGAACTACCGGGCCGTGTGGTGGGAACAATAGGGCTCGAACCTATGACCCCCTGCTTGTAAGGCAGATGCTCTCCCAGCTGAGCTATGCTCCCACGCTGACTCGTTTTTGCCACTCACATGCGGCTTTTACAGTATACAAAATCCCGCCGACTCTGTCAAGATTTTTTTGAGTTTTTTTTAATGGTTGTTTGTTACAGATCTTATTATTTCTGCCCTTTTGCCCAATCGGACCATATTTTCGCTTGTCAGAACGACTGAAAAGCGCTTTTTACTATGCAACCCCGGTGGGATGCAATATATTAAAGCAAGCTTATCACCGGGGTTTTCCATCCTTTGGTCTTAATGTGATCAAATGATGTGATTTTGAATACAACAACCCGAGTTATGCTTTTTCAAACAGGTCTTTGGATGCGCCGCAATCAGGGCAAACCCAATCATCAGGAAGATCTTCAAAAGCGGTACCCGGCTCAATACCTGCATCAGGATCTCCTATCTCCGGGTCATACTCATAACCGCAAACTGTGCAAACCCACTTTTCCATACATTAACTCCTTTCCTCTGTTCATCTGATTATAAGGCAATAACTATCATGTACCTATAAAGTGCATTGAGGTCATATAATGCTTGATCAGCTATATTTTTTACAGCTGAGTAATCAATTATATACCACTATTGTTTGATTTTAAACTTAATTTGGACGAACTTTTTATTTTACCGTTCGTTTTAAAGAACATTGTAAGTATCATCGTATATATCCTGGAATTGAACAGAGGAATACTCGCTGATAGCCATATGAAGTCCCCGGGCGATTATATCGGCCATTTTCATTACTACCGACAGTCGGGTGCTCTGCAGGACAAGAAAATCCATAAATCCGCCTGTGTTCACTACCCCTGTGATATGCATATCGCCTACAGCCGGCAGCTCTTTTTTCAGCCCCGCTCCCGGCTTTATGGGTCCACGTCCGACAGAAATGCATCCCACGTGATCCAATGCGCCAAGAGAAGCGTCTACTGCTATTAAATAGGCGTCCGGATGGAGAGTTAGTGCTTTTAAAAGCGTTTCTTCCAGGTTCCTGGCATGGACAGGATAATCCAGGGTGCCATATACATAGACGCCGTTCATTTTATACTTGACCAGCATATCCCCTACGAGAGGTCCCAGTGAATCCCCGGTGGAACGGTCCGTACCTATGCACATAGTCACAATAGTACGTTGACGGGCTATATTTGCCTTCTTCTTAAACCCGCTTATTTCCATGGTTTCAGAAATAGCCTTTGCCACCTTATATGCGGCCAGTTTATCATCAGCTTTGAAATATCCTTTTTTATCCAATAACACGCAATCCTTCCGCTTTCCCATACTCAATAAATAAGTATTCCCGTTGCCTGTCCCAATATGCAATCACAGTACAGAACATCGAATCAATTTATCAGGAAGGATGCGTGCAGATAAATCGGATATTTATTTTATCGCTGTTTATAATTATTTTCCCAAACCCTTCATGGAAAGCGAGATCCTTTTACGTTTTTCGTCAACTTCCAGAACTCTTACTTTGACTATATCACCTACCGAAACCACTTCCATCGGGTTTCGTACAAATCTGTCACTTAATTCCGAGATATGGACCAGACCGTCCTGATGGACGCCTATATCGACAAATGCTCCGAAGTCCACCACATTCCGGACTGTACCGTCCAGTATCATGCCTGGTTTTAAATCGGCTATGTCCAGGACATCCTCTACCAAAAGCGGCGGCGGAAGTTCATCTCTGGGATCTCTTCCGGGCTTTAACAGCTCATTTACAATATCGTTCAACGTAGGTACTCCCACACCTATAAGGGAGGCTACCTTTTCGGTGCCAAGCTTTGTAACCTCTTCTTTAAGGTTACCCAACTTTTTGTTCCTTACGTCATCCAAAGTGTGTCCGGTAAGCTTTAACAGCTTTTCGCAGGCTTCATAGCTTTCAGGATGGACTGAGGTGTTGTCAAGAATATTATCCCCCTCCGGGATGCGTAAAAAACCGGCGCACTGTTCAAAGGTCTTTTCTCCGAGTTTTTTTACCTTCATCAGCTCTTTCCTCGTCTTAAAGCCTCCGTTTGCTTCTCTGTATTCCACGATATTATTGGCTATGGTCGAATTGACTCCGGCCACATAGGACAAGAGAGAAGGGGATGCGGTGTTTAAATCTACTCCCACACTGTTCACACAGCTTTCAACCACCCCTGACAAAGCTTCTCCAAGCCTTTTCTGATTCATATCATGTTGATATTGCCCTACTCCTATGGCTTTGGGATCTATTTTGACCAATTCGGCCAGGGGATCTTGCAGCCGCCGGGCAATGGATACGGCGCTTCTTAAGGATACGTCGAAATCCGGAAATTCCTCAGCAGCCAATTTTGAGGCCGAATAAACCGATGCACCGGCTTCACTTACCACCATGTAACGGACCTTTTTGTCCAAGGTCTTTATGACCCCTGCCACAAATATTTCCGATTCTCTGGATGCAGTACCGTTCCCTATAGCTATAACGTCCACGTCATACTTTTCTATCAGGGCTTTTAACGTGGCGGCCGCTTCGGCGACCTTATTCTGGGGCGGAGTCGGATAAATCACATCCGTATGGAGGACCTTGCCGATTTCATTTACGACAGCCAGTTTGCAGCCGGTACGATAAGCCGGGTCCAGTCCCAAAACGATCTTTCCTTTTACAGGAGGCTGTAAGAGCAGGTTTCTCAGGTTCTCTGAGAACACCTTTATTGCCTGTTCAGAAGCCGCCTCGGTAAGGATCCCTCTTATTTCATTCTCTATGGATGGCGCGATCAAGCGCTTATACGCATCCTCAACGGCTTTTTCTATTATTTCGGTGAATATGGAGCCTGATTTCGAAATGGTTTTTCCTTTAAGCCATTCGATGATTCTCTCTTCCGGAGCTTCCAGCTTGATCGACAGGAATTCTTCCTTCTCTCCCCTGTTAATGGCCAGAACTCTGTGAGGAGCTATTTTATTGACCGGCTCCTTAAAATCATAATACATACGGTAAGGAGAATCCTCTTCTTTTTTGGCCGAGCTTACTATTACCCCCTCTTTGAAGGTCAGCTCCCGGATAACTCTTCTGTATTCGGCATTGTCGGAAACAGTTTCGGCAATTATGTCCATTGCTCCCTGTATTGCTTCTTCTGTTGTGGTTACACCCTTCTCCTCATCCAAATATTTTGATGCCAAAGCATTGATATCACCCTGGATGAGCTTCTGGCTGTATATTATTATCGCCAGGGGCTCCAGCCCTTTTTCCCTTGCTATGGATGCTCTGGTGCGGCGTTTGGGCTTAAATGGGCGGTAAATATCTTCTATTTCCTGCAAGGTTTCCGCCTTGTCCAAATTTGCGGAAATCTCATCAGTAAGCTTTTCCTGAGCTTCAATCAGCCTTCTTACCTCTTCTTTGCGGCTCTCCAGATTCCTTAGATAGACCAGGCGGTCATGAAGTTCTCTCAAAATCTGATCGTCCAGTCCTCCCGTCACTTCCTTGCGATACCTGGCGATGAAGGGGATGGTATTGCCTTCGTCAATAAGTTTTACTGCGCTTTCAACCTGGGACTGCCTTATAGACAGTTCTTTCGCAATCCTTGATAAAATGTCAGCCATAAAATCCTCCTGGGTTGTATATGAAATATTTTGCCCATTATACACATGATTACCTGCACCGGTGAGAATCATATTCCTATGTCATTCTGAGCGTCAGCGAAGAATCTTTTGCATTGAGATAAAAGATCCTTCACTACGTTCCGTTCAGGATGACTAGAGGTGCAGAAGATCCTTCGACTCCGCTGCGCTTCGCTCAGGATGACAATAATGGGCAAGGCTTCGTTAAGAATGACAAATATTGTGTCATTCTTAACGCCAGCGAGAATAAATATATTTTAAACATTAAAACTATATCACAAATAAACATTCGGGGGAATCGATCATAGAAATCAAAGATTCAGAAAAATGTCCATGCAAATGGATCAAATGCAAACGTTTCGGCAGATGCGACGAATGTATAAAGCATCATTCAGGCCATAAACGCTATCCTTTGCCTTTCTGCAAAAGAAAAAACAAGTCAGGAAAAGAGCCGCCCGGACAAATCCCCTGACGGCTCTGTTACCACTTCTAAAGTCATTTAATTTTTACAAGCACAAATACATCCGCTGCATAGTACGGTGACCTGTCCTGTGATACCTCATAGTTCAGATTCTTAATCACTACGGTGATGGCGGCGTGTTGGTTCTCTTTCGGGAAAGTTGCTTCTTCAGGTGAAATAAGTTCCTTTACATCTCCTTCGCTTTCGGCAAACTTTTCGAATATCTCTCTGGTTGAGAAGTTCAGCAATTCCCGCTCATTTCCGTCAAGCAGCGATATTATACAATCATCGGAAGTACCGGTTTTTTTAAGGGTGAAACTTTCCCCTGTTTTGTTTATGGTTCCGATAATATCATCATTTTCATGGTTCCGGGAAATGATTACCGTTGTTTCTGTCAAAATATCATAGCCTGCAATATCAAGCATCGCATTTTCATCCAGCCTGAAATATGCGAATTTTGTTCCGTCCGGCCGGCCGTACATTGAAAATCCGAACACCTTCTCAAAATCCGAGTGATAATTGAATCCGGGAGGAAGGAAAGATACCCTATGGGTATAGTCCAGCCGGTTCAAATATCCTAACGCTTCCACAATCTTTTCCCTGTCCCCGGCCGGAATATCGGCGCGGGGTATTATCCGGTCATTGTCCAGCATATTGTTTTTTATCAGTGTTTCCCGTATTATTCCTATCTGATTGTTTTTGCTGATGGTGAAGGCATCTACGGGAGGAACTATGGATATTGTAGAAATAACGATGAGTATGACTGCCACAATACCATTTTTCCGTACCGGTAAAAAACTGAAAAGTATTCCCGAAGCAATTGCAAAAATGCCGAACACTATAACATAGTAACGGGTATGAGTTATCCCCGTATCGCCTATTTTCATGATGGAGGCTATGGTCTGAAAAATTGCTATCGGCACCAACACTTTCGAGAAGATTTTTCGAAACAGGCTGGCAAACCTGTTTTCCAGCCTGCTTGCCAGGATATATACGAGTATTACCGTAATGGAATACGATACAAACATGGGCTCCAGCAAATTGTCGGTCCAAAAATCACTGCCTATGTTGAGCGCGATATAAATAACCAGAATCAGAGTAAAAACCGCCGTCAGCGGGATTATGATATATGAGATCAAAATCTCCAGGTATTTTGGGCAACCGGCTGTCTTATTTATCATTTCCTCTTTCAATTCCATATTCTCTTCAGGTTCATTCTCATCGGATTTCCCGTAATAAACCGGTATAAGAGACAGAAAGTAAAGAGGCGCAAATAATATGAATATTATATTCGCGGCATGGGAATAAGCTTTACTGTTCACTTCAAAAAGCAGCTCATTTGTAGCGGTTATTATGATACTGGTACCCGCGAAAATAATCCCGGCAAAAAACAATGAAATAAAGAAAGCTTTGAATGCGATCATGAAACTTTCGTTAAACGTCGCTTTGCTCTTAACCGATGGTATCCATATAAAGGCGATCAAGAGCGCGAACAACGCGACCGCCGTCCTTATACTGATTTCTTCACTCAGTTGCGGCGACGGCATGATTATCAGGTAATAACCTATAGTCAGCAGGGCAGCTCCGCAGTTTAGAATGATCCTTGCAAAATTCCCCTGGCAGAATCTTTCGTATATCACCTGGGCAACCGCTCCGAGGAAGGCTCCCACTATAAGTGTCAACAGATATTTTGAATAGTCCTCACCTTGCTGGATATCAACAGCATTTACAATAACGGCTCCAATAAGGAACAATGCCGTTAACGGGAAACGGGCAACGGCATTCGTAAGTCCTTTCAAAGCCCTCTGCAATCTTGTTGTTTTCATTGCTATCATCCTCTCTGTTCTAATTCTAGCATATGTCCGGCATGATATATATTACGGTTATTTTACCATGCTATATGCAATGACAAATTTTATCGGAAACAGGAAACAATTTTCTTCTTTACATCGAACATATGTTCGTTTATAATTATCCTGTAACTTCTTTTAGTCGGAGGATTATTATGAACACATATAAAAGCGGAGACCGCATCATCCTGCACATCGACGTAAACTCCGCTTTTTTGAGCTGGGAAGCCGTATACAGGCTGCAACACGGAGCAACTCTGGATCTTAGGGAAGTACCGAGCGTTGTGGGAGGAGACGAAGAAAGCCGTCACGGAATCGTTCTGGCTAAATCTGTTCCTGCTAAAAAATACGGTATCCAAACCGGAGAGGTTTTGTGGCAGGCCAGAAGCAAATGTCCTGACCTTATAATAGTACCGCCCGATTATTCCCTTTATATGCAGTGTTCCACCGCACTGAATGATTTATTATCCGAATATTCACCCCTTTTGGAGCGGTATTCTATCGATGAATCCTTTCTTGATATCACCGAGACTTTGGCTTTAAGAAAACAAAGTCCTGTGGATATTGCCCGGGAAATTGCCGACAGAGTTAAGACTACTCTTGGATTTACTGTGAATATAGGAATTTCATGCAACAAGCTTTTGGCCAAGATTGCCTCTGATTTTGAAAAACCCGACAAAGTCCATACACTTTTCCCTGATGAAATCCCAGAAAAACTATGGGTCCTTCCGGTGCGGGATTTGTTTATGGTGGGAAGGCATACGGCTCCCAAGCTTTATCGCCTGAATATTTTTTCCGTAGGTCAACTGGCCCATGCCGATCCCCAATTTCTCAAAGCTCATTTTAAAAGCTTTGGAAATTTGCTCTGGCAGTATGCAAACGGTATAGATAATTCGCCGGTAAACCCTTCAAGGCCGCCTGCAAAGGGTATCGGCAACTCCACCACTACCCCTTTTAATGTAGACAACGAAAAGGAAGCGCTGTTGTTTCTTCTGTCCCTGGTAGAGACTGCCTCCTCCAGATTAAGAGCTGCCCGGCTTCTGGCTCAGGTGGTTTCGGTATCAATACGGAAAACTGATTTGACTTTCTTTTCTCATCAAAGGAAACTCCTTACTCCCACAGACAACACCGAAAGCCTTTTCAAAGCTGCACGGACACTTTTCAGAGAGCTTTGGGACGGCGCCCCTCTGAGGCATTTGGGTGTTTCTTTTTCATCCCTCTGCAACGATAGATTTTACCAAACTTCTATTTTTGAGGATGAAAAAATTTACCGGAAAAAATCTTTGGATTCCAGCATCGATGCTATCCGTCTTAATTACGGAAAAACTTCGGTGGTTCGCGGAAGTTTCATAAATTCGGGAATCCCTCCTCTTACAGGCGGAGTCATCGATGATTATCCGGGTATGCGGAGTCTGCTTTGATCGTTCGGGAGTGTTATCATGAAAGTATTGATGAAAAGTGTGGATATGATTTGTCTCAGCACCTGCGACGGCGTTATTACTCCTCTTAAATTCAGATGGTGCGAGGAGGGGCAGGAGCCCGAGATTATCCGAATAGACCGCATATTGGACAGAAAAACCGAAAAACTTGCGGGAAATACCATGCTGGTGTTTACCGTGCAAAGCATCATAAACGGAGTTGAAAGGATTTTTGAAATGAAATACGAGGTAAACACCTATAAATGGTATCTCTATAAGCTTTAGCCAACAAGTTCTTATTTATATCTCCCTGAGCGAAGCGCAGCGAAGTCGAAGGACCTTGTGTTAACATATAAGATTCTTCGCTTCGCTCAGAATGACAAGGGGGGAAAGAACTTCACTGACGTTCATTACGATGAACAGCCGATCAAAAGAACTATTTTGTGACAGAGGCTCAAACTCATCAACTGGTGGAATTTGCGAGGGGAATTTTACTTTTATCAAAATATGATGCTAAAACTCTCTCCAATTCCAGCACATCTTTCATTTCAAAGTAACCTTTTTTCCCTTTAATAAAACGTATCCCTCTCAGGGCTCCATCTGCAAACGCCTTTCGGTTGAAGGATTCGTGAATAATCTCTATTTTGTCATTTTCTCCGGCAGCCATAAGCTTATGTCTCCCGATTATGCCGCCGGCCCTGGTGGCATGAATAGGTATGGATTGGATAACTTTCACGCCTGAATACTGTAATCCTTCCTCAATTTGATCCGCGATTTTTAATGCGGTGCCGGAAGGAGAATCTTTTTTATGCTTGTGATGGGCTTCACTTATCTCAAAATCATAATCGCTTAAAATGCGTGATACTATGTTGGACAAAAGCATCATCACATTTACTCCCACTGTGATATTAGGTGCATAGAGAATTCCTGAGCCGTTCTTTTTCGCCAGAACCTTCATCCGCATAATATCAGTTTCTGAAAAGCCAGTCGTGCCAATAACAATAGCGGCTTTATTTTCCGAAATAATCGATATATAATTCATCGTCGCTTTATGATTGGAAAAATCAACGAAAACATCAGGTTTTAATTTTTCAAGAACATAATTCAGCTGACCTGAAGTGTAAACTTTTATTCCTGTTTCGGGTAATCCTAAAATCTCTCCGATATCTTTTCCAGCTTTGCTTGAAATATCAGAACACACAACCGCTACAAGTTTCATATCCCGCTGTTTCATAATAATCCGCGCAATTTCAGATCCTGTTCTGCCAAGGCCAATCAGACATACTTTGGTCATAAAACCTACCTCCAATCTTTTTATTGAATATTATTGGACCGTGATTTTATGACGTTCATAGCATAATTACCACCCTCTCTTCCAACGCTTACGAGATTAGCTGACGGGTTCGGATTGAAAGAGAATAACCCTACCGGAAATACCGGATTCACCCCACATATTGGTTTTCCCGCTCTTTGATAATCAAAGATTCAGCGTTTATTTGGTAGAATAACTCTACAGATATGCCGCACCATATTGAGATGCTAATAAATATGTAACAAAAATATGTAGCAATGAAATATAATATTCACAGTATTTTGACTGCATTATTTTAGCATAGATTTCCTGCATGGTCAAATTTCCTGCGATAAAATATTCTGGACAAATCACTCATATTTAAGCAATAATGCAATTACTCAATATCCATATTTCATTCGTTAAACATAAAAATCAAATAATGATAATTATCGCTATACTTTTGTATTGGATTCTTTTATAATAAAATACTGGAGCTTATTGCCATCAGGCAGTATAGGATTTCTTTACCGGTGTAATGCATATTTCACTGCTCTGAATCAAAATAGTTGAAAATTAGTTAGATATGAAAGCGAGTGCAGATTATGAATGTAAAATCCTGCAAAATACCTGCAAATTATAAATCTGTTTTAAATCTTAAGGATACGGAAATAGCCATAAAAAAAATAAAGGATTTTTTTGAAAATGCTTTGGCTAAAGAGTTAAATCTTACCCGTGTTTCGGCTCCGCTTTTCGTACGGCCTGAATCGGGTCTGAACGACAATCTTAGCGGTATTGAAAGACCTGTGTCCTTTGACGCAAAGTATGTGGATCAGGCTACCGTGGAAATCGTACAATCTCTTGCCAAATGGAAAAGGATGGCCCTGGGCCGATATGGCTTTTCCCTCGGCGAAGGCCTCTATACCGACATGAATGCAATACGTCGTGATGAAGAACCCGATAACCTTCATTCCATTTACGTCGACCAATGGGACTGGGAGCTGATTATCTCCAGGGAAGACCGCAATCTGGAAACATTGAAAAAAATAGTAGAACGGATATATAAAGTTTTTAAACTTGCGGAAGACTATATTGTTGGTGAATATCCCGTCTTGACCCGGTACTTGACGGATAATATAACGTTCATAACATCTCAGGAACTGGAGGATCTTTATCCAGATTACACTCCGAAAGAACGCGAACATGCTTTCACTAAGGCCTACGGGTCAACCTGCCTGATGCAAATAGGAGATAAGCTGAAATCCGGAAAACCTCATGATAATAGAGCTCCCGACTATGACGACTGGAGCCTTAACTGCGATATCCTTTTTTATTATCCGGTACTTGATACCGCTTTTGAGGTATCATCCATGGGTATTCGTGTAGATGAAGAGTCTTTACGTTCTCAGCTTAAAAAGGCCGGATGTGAAGAGAGAAGCAAATTGCCTTTCCACAGCGATATTCTCAATAAAAAACTACCTTATACTATTGGCGGCGGTCTTGGGCAGTCCCGCATTTGTATGTTCCTGCTGGGCAAAGCTCATGTCGGGGAAGTCCAGGCATCCATCTGGCCTGAAGAAATGCAGAAATGCTGCCAGGAAAACGGCATAATCCTTCTTTGACCGAGTTTTATCATTATTAAATTTTTGGCATATTAATAAATAATGTGAATAATAAAATTTATTGTGAAACTTGACATATGTCGATAAAAAATTTAAAATCTACTTATGTTTATTTATATTATATAAGACAAAATGGGGGGAATTATCGATGAAAGCAACCGGAATGATTCGGAGTCTTGATCAATTGGGCAGAATTGTTATACCCATTGAGTTAAGACGGGTCCTGGACATTGAAATCGGAGACGGGTTAGAATTCTATTCTGACGAAGACACCATCGTTTTAAAGAAATATGAGCCCGCTTGTATTTTCTGCAACAATGCGAAAGACATTAAGGTTTATAGAGGAAAAAACGTTTGTGGTGAATGTTACTCCGAACTGAAAAAGAACATATAAAAATCCGTAAAAAAGACTGCTAAAAAGCAGTCTTTTTTATCCGCCGTAAACTCTCTTATGTAAATTGTTATTTACTTTCATTTCATAGACTTTCTTGTCTTTTTTCGTAAACATTCAATATTGTTTTTCTGACAAATTAATATAATATTCTCCCAACATAAGGTCCTCCGCCGTAGTAAGCTTAATATTCCTGATGCTGCCTTCGAACATTAAAACTTTAAAACCCGCGGCTTCAGCCAATCCTGCATCATCAGTACCGAAAATGCCTTTTTCTCTGGCTTTTTCATAGGACTTTATTATAATTTCTTTCTTAAAAGATTGAGGAGTTTGAGCATGCCAAACGGTCTTTCTGTCGGGCGTCGATAAAACCGTATTTCCAGTGTCAACAATTTTTATAGTATCCCTGGCAGGCAAGCCGGCACATGCAGCACCGGCTTTTTGGGCATATTTTATGCTTTTTTCAATAATTTCCCGGTCCACGAAAGGTCTTGCCCCATCATGGATAAGTACGATATCCGTTTCTTCCGGCAGAGCTTTAAGTCCGTTATATACTGAATCCTGCCGGCTGTCCCCGCCATTTTCCATGATAAATTTGACTTTTCCGGTATAAGGTTCGCATATGCCTTCCATTGCCTTCCTGTCTTCCGGATTTATTACAAGAACCAAGGTATCGATCAGATTTGACAATACGAATTTTTGGATAGTCCAATCAATAACCGGCCTTCCCTGCAAATTTGCCAGAACTTTATTGAAACCGAGCCCCATGCGGCTTCCTTTGCCCGCGGCCACAATAATGGCGCCTACGGCGCCTTTTTCTCTTGTTAAAATATTTGCTTCAGTTATATTATCAACTTCAGGCATATAATCCCCTTCTGATATTATTCATAAGCCGAATTTGCCAAAGAGAGATGATGAACATTTTTCAGTTTGCCGAAAATCATACGTCCGGCAGATGTCTGAAGAACACTGACCACAACCAGATCAACCAGCTGACCTTTATACTTATAAGCCTGCTCCACCACCACCATGGTTCCGTCATCCAAATAACCTATACCCTGGCCGCTCTCTTTGCCTTCCTTGACTATACGAATTGTCATTTCCTCCCCGGATACTGCTATCGGCTTCATGGAATTGGCCAGGTCATTTATATTAAGCACCTCGATACCCCTGATGGCCGCGACTTTTCCCAGATTATAATCATTGGTAATGATCTTTGCTCCTATTTCCTTTGCTCTGATCAAAAGCTGCTCATCTACCTCAATTCGTGAATCTTTTTCAGTATTATCTATTGTTATTGGAAACCTGGCATCACTTTTCAGCATATTTAAAACATCAAGTCCCCGGCGTCCTTTTGCCCTGATCACATCATCGGATGAATCGGCCAGATGGCGAAGCTCCTCCAGCACAAAGCCGGGAATCACCAGCTCTCCTTCCAGGAAGCCTGTCCGGCTTAAATCCAGAATACGGCCGTCTATAATAACACTGGTATCCAACAGCTTGACTCCGCCTGATTTTGCGGTTTTCTTCCTGCTCGAAACTCCGTCGAATATATTTTCGTTCTTTTTGATAACAGTAAAATAAATGCCACAAATCCCGAACAGGATATTTATTACTATTGATAGAGGTACTCCAATCAATTCTATTTTTACAATAGGGATTGAAATAAGATTGGCTATTATCAATCCTGCGATAAGGCCGCAGGCTCCTATCATAAGCTCGTACAGCGTAATTTTCTGCAAGGATTCTTCGATTTTGTCAACAAAACCTGCCGAAATGGCAATAACTTTATCTCCAAGAAAAAACATCCCGATACCCAGGATAACAGCTGCGACTATATACAGCCCAATCCCATACAAAGTACCGAGATATGCCTTCATACCGCTTCGAACCATTAATAACCTTACCAGAGATATTCCCGTTAAAGCTCCTGTAAGCCCAAACGCATATTTTAAGATCTTCTCCAGCATACTTACTCCATTTGAATGGTGAATATCATGTTGATATTCTTTCATTAATTATATCTTCAACATCCACAGGGTTCATGTTTTTTGCCAAAACCAATTCACTTATCAGAATCTGTTTGGCGCTGTTCAGCATTTTTCTTTCGCCGGTGGATAAGCCTTTATGTCTCTCCCTTGTTAAAAGACTCTTCACCACTTCAGCAACTTCAAAAATATTACCGCTTTTTATTTTAGACATATTTTCACGATATCTTTTATTCCAGTTTGACGTTTGTTCATCGCATCTTTTTTTCAAAGATTCAAACACTTTATCTGCATCATTTTTGTCAATGACATCCCTGATACCTATCCCGTCAACATTGTTGATGGGAATCATGACCTTCATGTCTCCGACAGGCATTTTCATTACATAATACCTTTTCTTTTCACCAAGGATTTCTTTTTCTTCTATGGATTCAATTACTCCCGCGCCATGCATAGGATAAACGATTTTATCACCTATACTGAACATAATGTTTTCTGCTCCTTTTTATCATACATATCATAATCATTTTTGCTTGATCTTTTATCTGCTGCGTATCGTAAATAATCAAATGTATGTATGGAGCTTTTTCTTTAAGTCATTAACGTGATTTTTAAGAAAATTAAAAATAATCATTAATATTCAGTATACACCAACGGTTGGCAAAAGTCAAAATTTAGAGACTGAAAGCCTTTATTCTCAAGCTTTTCGCGTATAATAATTCTATATATTCACTATTCCCTTTTTTTAAAATTTTAATCTTGAATTCAAGATTTATTAATATTCAGTTATCTGCATGGTCAATGATAAACGGTCTGAGCCTTTCAAATTCAGAAATCACATTGTGATAACGCTTTATGATATCCGCCTGGCTGGATTTCACACGAGCCTCAATGTCTTCAATATATTCTTCTGTCAGTTCGATCATGGGGAGATATAAATCCTCAGTTTTACTTATTTCTCTAAGCTCAACCAGGATGTTTCTGCACGAAGTATCATAGGCCTGACATTTTTGATCCATAAGCGAAGCCAGAACATCTGCTAACTTGATCATATTCGCTCCGCTTATTATATCCTTGACCATAAGCATATGATTTTCTGATAATATCTCCGCTCCGACCATGGCATTAAACATACCCGTGATATCTATAAGCTCTGCTTCCTCAAAAATCATATTTATTTTTTTAACGGCCCCGGTTAACAGACTGTGAAACTCAAGGGGAGAATCAACTTTTTCAAAAGATTTCTCATTGAAAGTGAGCATACCGATATTGTACAACAGAGCTGCGGCACGTACTTTTTCCATGGTGTTCCAGTTTTGCTTCGTTATTTGTCCCAGCATACCCGCTATTGTTTCCATTGTTCTGGCATGAGAAAAGTTATTGGGGAATCTGAAAGTTACGGCATACACAAGAGTTCTCAATAAACTCATTATTTCAGCCTTACTCAGTTTTATCGCTCCTATATACGACAGCAGTTCAACCTTGTACTCATCGGTTTTAATATGGTTTAGTACGTTTTCCTCATATAACTGTTCCAGGATCTTTTTATATTCCGGTTTATAACTTTTTTCCCCGATTCTTTCAGCAACTTTTTTATTAATATCTTTTTCTCTGCTGTTTATAATAACTTCGGCAATGTCCGCCGCCAGGGACAGAAGATATGCTTCGTCGGGAACGGGGATATCGTCGATAATTTTGCTGTTGCCATACTCAATGTTATTATATAGAATAATTTCCGCAAATTCAGGATAAGGTGAGAACTCTTTAAACAACAAGTAGGCAAAAATACTGTGAGCATTCTCTTCATCGCTCTCAGAAGAACTTAAATCTTTATAGCTGGTGAAAAGAATTCCCGCTTTATGGAATATCGTTGTGATTATTAAATTTGTAAACCTGTCCTCATCAATATGTAGACGTCTGCCCAGCTTTATCATCAGGTAAACGATAACAGAAAGACGCCTTGCATGATCTTCATTTATAATAGCAAGGGATTTTTCCATTATAATATACAATTGTCTCAGATCAATATTTTTGTTTCGAATGATCCCTTTAATTATTCTTTTTGCCTTTATATCAGGTTCTGTTATTGTTTTATCCGGCATTCCCGTGAAGTAACCCTGCACGAAATCCACACCCATCCGGCACAGAGTTTCAAGCTCTTCCTGGGTTTCCACTCCTTCCGCCAGTACCCGGGCTCCGCGATATCGGGCGTAGCTTATAATATCCTCAAGCATATGTTGTTTTCTTAAGTCTTCATTAATACCCCTGACCAATTCCCTGTCGATCTTAATAAAATCAGGTTCAAGCGCCAGAAGTGCCAAATGATTTGAATATCCCGATCCGAAATCGTCCAGGGCAAACTTGGCTCCGGCTTTTTTAACAAAAGATCTTCTGAGATTTATAGCGTCCGGATCCATACGGTTTCTCTCGACGACTTCAAAGACCACCTTCATATGGCTCAAATACCTGTCTCTGATATCGTTATAGTCTTTTTCATCAAGGGTCGAATAAGGGGCTGTGTTGATAAAGAGATAATGATCCCTGTACTTGGGGGCACGGGCCATATAAGCATCAAGGGCATTATATACCATTCTTCTTTCCAATATTACATAATGGCCTGACGCCTCAGCATCATCTATCAGTTCTAAAATATTTCTATAAGCGGGATTTGTAGGCCGGGACAAAGCCTCGAACCCGAAAAGCTCTCCTGTACGCAAGGATAAAATCGGCTGGAATACAACAGTTAATTGATTGGTATCAATGATATCTTTGATAAGTGTTCGTCTGAGAGTTGCCTTATGAGACTGTTCAAATCGATCATAGTTAAACTCATTAGGGCTCATCGCCACTTCCTTCAACGCTTCATGCTCTGCGAACGCAGCAAATTCAAGCAACTCTGATGGTGTGTTGCCATGTAACTTTGACGCGGCATAGCCCATTACCATCGGGAAAGTAACCGCTATACCATCTACCTCTCCCACGTATTTCCCTATCTTGTCGGCGATGGCAGCAGCTTCTCTTTCAAATACCTTTAAGTCTTTTACACCTTTCACTATAACGAGAAAATCAGATCCCCACCATCTGATCGGAATCATATCCTCAGTTATAAATTTTTTCATGACCTCAGCGCACACACGTATATAGTTGTTTCCTGAGACCATTCCGAAGCGTTCCTGAAATTTCTGATATTTTGTAAGTCCTATGTAAACAAACACTACATGTTCATCGTCTTTACACTCAGCTATCGCTTTTCCGCCAACCTCGGATAAAGCATTACGGTTATAAAAACCAGTTATATTATCGTGAATGATTCGCTCCTTTTCCGCAATACGAATGTTAACTTCTCTTGTTATATCAGTTACTGCTCCGGTTATTCTTGTTTTATCCTGGGTCGGGCGCCCCCAGAATTTCAGCCAGTGAATTTTCCCGTCTTTTCCCTTTACGCTGCATTCAAAGTCCATATCGCATTCTTCTTCAATGCATCTTTCCACATGGCTGTAATAATCGGTCAATTTTATGCTGAACTGAAAATTCTTAAAAAGATCTTCGGCCATGATTTCGGTTGTTTCATTCTCGCCAGATAAAGCAGTTATCATACCCGAAATAAAAGTAAAATATGAAGCATTGACATCATATTCGAAAAAGTCAAATATGAGTTCAGCGTCTCTGAGGGTTCGCATTTGCCTGTAAAATTCGGATATATTCTCTGAAAGCCTGTTATTTTTTTCAATTTCGTCCTTTAGCCTTTCATTCTTTTCCTTAAGATTTTGGAGGACATGATTCAAAGTTTTTGATAAGGTCATCATATCCATTTTATTTGAGGCAACATCCGGTGATAAGATTTCCATTTGCAAGTCGTTTAAAGATTTATCAAACTCAGAGAATGCCTTGTCATTTCTCCTGAAAATAAAGTATTGTAAGATAAAGTTCAACCCGACAGACACGGTCAATATACGCAGCAACCAGTAAAAGAAATCAGGGTCAGAAGTTAATATGTCAGCGTTTTTATCAAAAAGGGGCGCAACAGAAACCAACAGAAGTGCTGCATAAGAAATAAAATATATTATCCAGCTGATATAACGAAATGTAATAATCCGTTTTATCTTACGTAGAAACTTCATCCGGTTATCCTCTGTAACTTGAATACTATAATAATTATTGTATATTATTAACATAAGTTTTGCAAAGCAATTTGTCGAATTTTGGCATAATTAGGCGGCACGCCTCAAATGACTATGTTTTCCTTTGCTGTAAACCAGGATGACAATAATAATCCGGTTGCGTTAACCGGTCAGGATAAATACCATAAAATTTATCGGCTAAACTACCATAAAAACATTAGAGTTGTTTATTAATTTCTTAACAATAAGGAGGATGGTACACAATGAAATCATATCGAAAGGAACTTACAGTGAATACTCCCACAAGACGGGCATACCTGAATATCACTCATGAGGTGGAAAAATGTCTTCAGGAGAGCGGAATTAAGGAAGGTCTCGTTTTGGTCAATGCCATGCATATTACCGCCAGCGTATTTATTAATGACGATGAATCAGGGCTTCATGCCGATTTTGAAAAATGGCTCGAAAAACTGGCTCCTGAAAAGCCTTACTCACAATATGCCCATAACGGATATGAAGATAATGCCGATGCCCATTTAAAAAGGCAAATAATGGGGCGTGAAGTGGTGGTGGCGGTTACAAACCGCAAGCTGGACCTTGGACCATGGGAACAAATTTTTTATGGAGAATATGACGGAAAACGCAACAAACGAATACTTATAAAAATAATCGGCGAATAGCTCATAATGAAAGAATTAATAATCCCGTCAGGTGAGATATTAATAATTAAAAATAATCAAAATATCAAAGAGGCGGGAAGGCATATTAATATGGATGAAAGAAAAAACAATCATTTCAGACATCTTTTGAGACATCACAAAGAAAACCGTGAAGATATCCTGGACGATATGGAGAACCTGAGGCTGGGGGATAATGATAACAACGAGAGCAGTGAGCTTTCAAAATATGATAACCACCCCTCTGAAGCAGCCAGTGAACTGTTTGATATCGAGCATCAAATGGCTTTAAAAAAGCTGCATGAGCAGGAGATCGCAGAAATAGAAAGATCTCTTCAAAAGATTGAAAAGGGGACATACGGCATTTGTGAAAACTGTAATAAGGAAATCGATCCAAAAAGACTTGAGCTTTTGCCCCATGCAAAGCTTTGCATTGACTGCGCCAAAGAGGTTGACAAGTTCATTGCAGATATGAAAATGGACAAAAAGAAACGACGTCCTGCCGAAGAACAGGTGATCCAATCGTCTGACATCAATGACAGCGCCAGAGGCGAACAGTTCCTTGATCTTATGGAATACGGCTCTGCTGACTCGCATCAGGACAGAGGCGGAAAACTCATACAGTGACGAAGCTTTGATATTTGACTTAAAGGGTGGGTGCTGGCACTGAGCGCATCAGAGTCATTAATCTGGATGTGCCGATTTTCCGGTTGCCCTGCCCCTTGGCTGATCTGCAACCGGAATAATCGTATCCCTTAAAGGGAATGCTCTTGTCTTAATGGTCATTTGGGTTTTTTGTATTGTACCCTGCTGCCGTCATGATATAATGGTATAACAAAACGGATTATGCCGAATAAGGAGAAAAAATTATGGTTTTTGAGTATTCGCTTCGGACAGAGAGATCCAATTTCTATAACATTACCGCCAAAGTTCGGGAAGCTATAGCCAAAAGCGGCGTTGTAAACGGTATATGCATTGTTTATTGCCCTCATACCACCGCCGGTATAACTATCAATGAAAATGCGGATCCTGACGTTATCCATGACCTCTTACTGGGGCTTGACAGAGCTTTCCCTGACAGAAGAGAATTCCTTCATGCCGAAGGGAATTCAACGGCTCATTTGAAAGCCAGTTGTATGGGCGCCAGTCAAACAATTATAATCAATGAGGGCAGGCCTCTTCTGGGGACGTGGCAGGGCATTTATTTTTGCGAATTCGACGGACCCAGGAACCGCAGGTTTTATGTAAAGACAATAAGTTCCTGAAACAATGACGATTTGGCACATTAGATTCCTCAGGTTTACTTTATTGGCCTATTGTCTTATAATTATGAAAGCAATTATAATTTACACAAAATGTCATACATAAATTTGGATTAAAATTTTACGGTAAAAGGTATGGTAGTATTATGGAAGAAATGGAAAGAAAGAATTTTATTGAGGAAATAGTCGAAGAAGATTTAAGGACCGGTCGTGTTAAAGAAGTACACACCCGTTTTCCGCCTGAGCCTAACGGCTATCTTCACATAGGCCATACCAAAGCTATGTGCATAGATTTTGGAATTGCCGAAAAATATGGCGGTAAATGTAATTTGCGTTTTGATGATACCAATCCGTCAAAAGAGGACGTAGAATACGTTGACGCCATAATCGAAGATATTAAATGGATGGGTTTCGATTTCGGAGATCGTGTATATTACGGCTCCGACTACAGCGAACAAATTTACAATTATGCCGTTGAACTAATTAAAAAAGGATTGGCCTATGTAGACGACCTCGATGTTGACCAAATCCGTGAATATCGCGGAACCTTGACCGAACCGGGTAAAAACAGCCCCTGGCGGGACAGATCCATTGAGGAAAACCTTGATTTGTTCCAAAGAATGCGAAACGGCGAATTCGAAAGCGGAGAAAAGGTTTTGAGAGCTAAAATAGACATGGCTTCCCCAAATATAAATATGAGGGATCCTGTTATTTATCGCATCAAAAAGGAGCATCACCACAGAACCGGCGATAAATGGTGCATATATCCCATGTATGACTTTGCGCATCCTCTGCAGGACGCCATCGAAGGAATCACCCACTCCCTGTGTTCGATTGAATATGCGGATCACAGACCTCTATACGATTGGGTCCTGGAAAAGCTGGAAATTAAAAATCCACCTCGTCAATATGAGTTTGCAAGACTTAATATCAACTATACCGTCATGAGCAAAAGAAAGCTCAGGGAACTTGTTGAAAACGGGTATGTTTCCGGCTGGGATGACCCCAGAATGCCCACTCTCTGCGGATTAAGGCGTCGTGGATTTACTCCCGAATCCATCAGGAATTTTATCGATCTGGTGGGAGTATCCAGAACCAACAGCGTAGCCGATTGGGGACTTTTGGAACATTGTGTGCGGGAGCACCTTAATAAAACAGCTGACCGGGTAATGGGAGTATTAAGACCTTTAAAGGTCATTATAGAGAATTATCCCGAAGACCAAACCGAAGAATTTGATGTTGAGAACAATCCTGAAATGCCTGAAAGAGGGACCAGAAAAGTGCCTTTCTCAAGAGAAATATACATTGAGCAGGACGATTTTATGATTGATCCTCCGTCAAAATATTTCAGGCTGAAACCCGGCGGAGAAGTCCGCTTAAAGAACGCTTATTTCATAAAATGCACAGGTTATGAGACTGATGAAAACGGCAATGTTACATTAGTTAAAGCTACCTACGATCCTGCTTCCAGGGGCGGAGAGTCTCCTGACGGACGTAAAGTTAAAGGCACCATACATTGGGTCTCTGCCAAACACGCGATAAATGCCGAGGTTCGTCTGTACGACATGTTGTTCAAGGTGGAGAATCCTGAAGATGTGCCTGAAGGAGGAGATTATAAGGATAACCTGAACCCTGATTCACTTATAGTATTGCAGGACAGCAAGGTTGAACCGGTTTTAAAGGACGCAAAACCCGGGGACAGGTTCCAGTTCCTGAGAATGGGATATTTCTGCATAGATTCCAAAGATTCTAAGCCCGGCGCGCCTGTATTTAACAAGACTGTCGGGTTAAAAGACACCTGGGCTAAAATAGCAAATAAGAGTTAAATCACTTGCTTACTGAGAGGACGGATATACCGTCCTTTTTTTGTTATATTCTTCTATGGAGTGGTAAATAATCATAATAAAATAAAAGGTGTATCCCCGGGAAGGGTAAAAGGAAACTATATTTCGCCTGAAGCGGCACTAATATACAGTCACTTGGTCCCGGGAAGTGCATCAGTGAAGGAAGTGAGATTATGAACAAAAAGGATATTCAAAAAGTTACGGTTATAGGCGCCGGCTTCGTAGGTTCCACTACGGCATATACTCTTATGCTGAACGGGCTTTTTTCCGAACTTGTACTCATAGATATCAACACGACAAAAGCCAGGGGCGAAGCGATGGATTTAAACCACGGCCTGCCTTTTGCTAAACCTGTTAAAATATATCAGGGCAGTTACGAAGACAGCAAGGATTCGGATTTGATAATTATTTCCGCAGGGGCAAACCAGAAAGAGGGCGAAACCCGTCTTGATCTGGTTCATAAGAATACTGCCGTGTTCAGATCCATCATCTCAGAGATAGTTAAATATAACAGCCCTGAAAACACTATACTTCTGGTTGTTACAAATCCCGTGGATATCCTGGCCTATGTAACCTGGAAGCTGTCAGGATTCCCTATAAACAGGGTTTTAGGGTCCGGTACCGTTTTGGATACCGCCAGGTTTAAATACCTGATCGGGGAACATACAGGCGTTGACGCCCGTAATGTACACGGATATATTTTAGGCGAACACGGAGATACCGAGCTGGCAGCATGGAGCATTACTTCTATAGCAGGTATGCCCATAGACGTATATTGTGAAAAATGCGGTAAATGCGATGACTGCAACGAACTGGACAAAATCTACAATCAGGTAAGAAATGCAGCTTACGAGATAATAAATGCAAAAGGAGCGACCTATTATGCCGTCGCTTTGGCCGTTGAACGAATAGTCGAAGCCATAATGCGTGATGAGCACTCCATTTTGACCGTATCCAGCATCCTGCAGGGTGAATACGGAATATCCGACGTAGCCATCAGCGTACCTACGGTAGTCGACCGTAACGGTATCAACCGGGTTTTAGAGGTGCCTCTTTCTGAAAATGAGCTGAAACAACTGCATCATTCTGCTGAAACTTTAAAAAATATTATTAAAGAATTAAAATTGTAAAAAGTAAAAATCATATACGACAGGTTTCTCATAAACAACTTTAATGAAGGGATATAAACAACTAAGGCGGCCAAAAGGCCGCCGCTTTATTTGTTTATGTCTACAAAGACTTTCTCTCCGTCTTTAACCATGCCAAGTTTTTCCCTGGCTATTTTTTCAATACTTTCATCACTATTAATCTCATCTCTTTCTTTTATCAGCCGTTGTTTTTCTTCTTCTTCCCTGGCTATTTTTTGTTCAAGCTGTTTTATTTCCAAATTCAGTATGTATAAATCATTAGACTGGGCAGTAAAAGTGAATGCCGCATAGATAAGCACAATCGCCATAAGCGGTGTCAGCCACCAGCCTTCTTTTGTCTTACGTATCGCCACTTCACACCAACCCTTTTTCTTAAGTAAATACAGTCCGTATATAGAAGTATACCACGATTCCAATTATTGTAACAAGACTCTTTAGGACTATTATCCTATTTTTTTGTGAATGTATTGCAAAGGCGCCTGAAATCAATGCTTAACCTGTAACTTTCCAATGCGGCTTTGTTCCTGATTACCTTCATGAATTTCAAAATACTGCGGTTTAAAGATTCTATGATGGGTTTTAAAATATTTATCAGCTTTACAATTGGCCATAAAATCATCTTTATCAATTGGGTCAACAGCCACAGAATAGGTTTACTGAAAACACTGAAGTATAGAACCCCTCCAAGAAAGGAGCCCACATAATAATAAGCCCTGGTCTCACCATTGCTGATGACATAGGACGATAAGAAAAATATTATTGCAGCAATTATCCAGAACACTATATCCTCAAAGTGGACCATAGCGGTTTTTGTTCTTACTATACGCCGTTTCAGCCTGAACATATCATAAAGAAAGGCAATAATAACTCCTGCCGCTCCGGCTCCACCGAATACCGTCAACTCATACGTCACACTGTTTTGCATATGTTAAGCCGCCTCTCTATCTGAAAAGCCCCGAGAAGAAGCCCCCTTTTCTTTGATTTCCGCCGTTATCCACATACTCGCAGGCAATAATATCGCCTTCCACATCAAGTTCCGAGGTTTCAACATTGAGCTTGTTGATATGCATTCCCATTCCCCGGATTACCAAAATGCCCAATTCGGTGTCCAGTACGATGCAATCTTCGTTGAAACTTTCAACGTGCCTTACTCCTGATATCATAAGTCGTCTTCTGTCTTTAAGTATAATATTCTGCGCCCGCTGTTCATAATTCATTCGTTCCTCAGGCATAACAGCACCTCCTTTCAGCCATTGATAAATCTAAGTTACTGCATCGGGCTGCGATAGCATCCTATAAGGGCATAATAATCCCTGCCCTTGAATCTTATGCACAAGCTCTTCCCCATATTACCTGTCGGACTGTTAAATTTGCCATACGTAAAAAGGGCATAAAAATACCGCAGTTTAAGCTTTAAACTGTAAACTGCGGATTATCCTAAATCAATTCGTACATTTCTACGCTTTCTTCCTTTTTAACATGTTCGGTTACCTTGAGCACTTTAAGCCTGGTAATTTTTTCGCCGAATCTGATTTCTATAATATCTCCCACTTTTACTTCGGATCCCGGTTTGGCAACACGGCCATTTATTGTGACCCTCTCCTTGGCACAGGCTTCATTGGCCAAAGTCCTTCTTTTTATAATCCGGCTCACTTTAAGAAACTTATCTATACGCATATCAACACTCCTCTTGCTCCTTTTCCAATCTCTTGGAATCGTCCCAAAGAGCATCCATTTCCTTGAGAGTCATTTCTGTAAGCTGTTTTCCCTGCTCTGCGGCGCAACGCTCCACATATTCGAATCTTCTGATAAATTTATTAACGGTAGCGGTCAGCGCCAGCTCCGGCTGAACTTTCAAAAATCTTGAAACATTTACCACCGCAAACAGTAAGTCTCCCAGCTCTTCTTCAATGCATGCTCCGTTTCCGCTTTTGTACGCCTGCTCCAATTCGTTAAATTCCTCTTTTACCTTAAGCATGGCATCATCTATGTTATCCCAGTCGAAACCCACCTGAGCGGCTTTTTGCTGCACCTTAAAGCTACGCATCAGCGCAGGCAGATTACCCGGAACCTCTTTCAAAACCTGGGTCTGAGTCGTAAGTCCTTTTTCCTCCTTTTTGATCTTTTCCCAAATATCCATCACATCATCAGGAGTCTCAGCTTCCTCATCCCCAAAAACATGTCGATGCCGGTTTACCATTTTGGCGCACACGCCATGTACCACATCTCCCATATCGAATTGTTGGTTTTCCCTGGCAATCTGAGCATGGAATACCACCTGGAGCAGCAGATCTCCCAGCTCATCGCATAGTTTGGAAGGGTTTTCTTCATCTATGGCCTCCAATACTTCATATGCCTCTTCGATAAGATAGCGTTTAAGACTCTTATGGTCCTGTTCCCTGTCCCACGGACAGCCATTGGGGGCACGCAGCATGGACATGATCTTCAGCAAATCGTTATATTCATATCTCTCTTTTTTCTTCATATATTCCTCTATTCCTCCGTGCTGTCAAAAGTATGGTATTTATTTTTTTGTTGCACAATATCTCCCAGTTATGTTAAACCGCTTCAGTCAATGTGTATAGAATATCACAGTTGGAAAAAAATAATCAAGGTTATATCCCCTGTTTAGCATAGTTTTTTTGAAAAAACTCTTGACTGTAAATAAGGTCTTTGCTATTATGTAATAGCGTTGCGAAAACGAAACAGCCAAAAACATGGCGGCGTAGCTCAGATGGCTAGAGCACGCGGTTCATACCCGCGGTGTCGTTGGTTCAATTCCGACCGCCGCTACCAATATGGCCCCATGGTCAAGTGGTTAAGACACAGCCCTTTCACGGCTGTAACGGGGGTTCGAGTCCCCCTGGGGTCACCAGAAAGAACGAGATGATTTCATAATCACCTCGTTTTTTTTACGTTTTCAAACGCCCCTTATGTCATTCTGAGCGTCAGTGAAGAATCTTTTGTCGGTATTAAGATTCTTCACTTCGCTTCGCTGGTTCAGAAAGACATTAAGGAAGTAAACGCTTAGCTCTGAATAACGTCAGTAGGCGGGGCAAGGGTTCTCATTGAGATGAGCCGATTCTCTTCGAAGAAAAGACCACTGAACGGTAACTTTATTGAACATGTATGAGCGGCCCGTAAGATGAAGACCCCTCGGCCGGGACATGACGGAGCGTAAGCGGAGGAACGTCATAAAACGGCTATATCGATCTTATAGACGTGGGTGCTTAAAGGCGTTCGAAATGAGATCCTTGCTTCCGCCATTTGTTTACATAAGATCCTTCGACTCCGCTCAGGACGACACACTCCCCCTGTCATTCTGAGCGCCAGCGAAGAATCTATTGTTGGTATAAAGATTCTTCACTTCGCTTCGCTCGTTCAGAATGACATTAAGGGAGCTAACGCGCCCTTCAGGATGATAAAATGGGGCGCATCTTATGCGTCCCATGTGTCAATTCAACTCGTCGAGAGTAAGGGAGAAATTGTCCATAAAATGCTTCATGAAATAATCCACTTCCGGAAGGTCCATACTCTTTATCTTCTTCAATATGGACTGCTGTGCTTTTTTAAACTCGCCGTTACCAGCCTTTGATTCTTCAACGCATTTTATGTAAGCGCAGATCCTGTCAGCAGCTTTGACCAGCCTTCCTTCAAGGCTGGATTCATCATAGAACAGGATCTTTTTGTAATCCTCTTTCAATGATTCCGGAAGCAATGAGAGGAGCTTGTGTTTCGAAACTTCTTCCAGGCTTTTGTATGATGTCTCAATCTCCGGGTTATAGTATTTAATAGGAGTGGGAAGGTCGCCGGTAATGGTTTCGTTGCTGTCATGGTAAACAGCATACAGGGCTGCTTTTTCCGGATCAGCGTCGCCATTGAATATCCGGTTATTGATTACCGCCAGCCCATGGGCTATCATAGCCACTTGAAGGCTGTGCTCCATGATATTCTCCCTGGTAACATTCCGCATCAGACTCCACCTGTAAATATGTTTCATGCGGGACAAAAAAGCAAAAAAGCTGTACTGGTTATTATCCTGTTTCAATTTATGACCTCCCCTGCTTGGCTGGCGGCTATTTTATTTTACAAGACATTTAAGAGGGGGGATTTATGATATCCGCTGGATATCAGCCCCCAGTCTCTGTAATTTATTCTCTATAAATTCATAACCTCTGTCAATATGATGAATGTCCAGAACCTCTGTAGTCCCTGTGGCAGCAAGACCCGCAATAACCAGCGCAGCGCCTGCCCTTAAATCGGTAGCTTTCACCTGAGCCCCCTGTAATGTCTCCATACCTTCTATAATGGCAGTCCTTCCGTCGACCCTTATTTGAGCCCCCATCCTTCTAAGTTCGTTTACATGCATGAACCTGTTTTCGAAAATGGTTTCAACGATCACGCTTGTTCCTTCCGCAAAACACGTATAGGCCGATAACTGCGCCTGCATATCGGTAGGAAAACCCGGAAATGGGTGGGTCTTTATGTCCAGAGCCAAAGGCCTTCTTTTCCCTTTAACTCTTATGGTATCATCCCCTTCTATTATTTCCATCCCCGATTCCCTCAGCTTTGCCGTTACCGGTTTTAAATGCTCAGGAACTACATTTTTTAGAGTTATGTCTCCCCCAGTGAGAGCCGCAGCCACCATGAAAGTGCCAGCTTCGATCCGGTCAGGCATAATCGTGTGTTCAGCCCCATATACTTTATCCACACCGTCTATTATAATAGTGTCGGTTCCCGCTCCGGATATCTTTGCTCCCATTTTAGTGAGAAAAGATGCCAGATCAACTATTTCGGGCTCTGAGGCGGCATTTTCAATTACCGTTCTTCCCTCGGCCAGAACTGCCGCGGTCAAAAGGTTCTCAGTAGCGCCAACGCTGGGAAAATCGAGGTAAATAGTGGCTCCATGCAGTTTTTTGTCAGGACACCGGGCTTCAATAAAACCGTGTCCGTTTTCAATGATGGCTCCCATTGCTTCAAAACCTTTGAGATGAAGATCTACCGGTCTGCTTCCAATGGGACAACCCCCCGGCAAGGCAACTTTTGCCGTTCCGACCCTGGCAAGCAAGGGACCCGTTACCAAAAAAGATGCCCTGAGCCTGCTTACCAATTCATATCCTGCGGTATGACCGGTAAGAGACCGGGCTGCTACAGAGATTTTTCTTGATCTTCCGTTTACTTTAACATTTGCCCCCAGATTGGATATAAGTTCGCACATATCAGATACATCATCCAAGCCGGGAATTTGTTTGATAACGCATTCCTCTTCCGTTAACAGGCACGCTGACAAAATCGGGAGAATCGCATTTTTTGAGCTTGAAATCAGTGCAGAACCCATTAAGGGCTTTCCCCCGTGAATAACAAAAGCTCCCATATTACTCCACCTCTCAACATTATGTAAATCCCGCATGTGAAGCTTTCGTTATTTAGTATTTTCTTAATTTTCAGTTTCAATCATGGTAAATAATTTTTAAAATCACAAATCGCCGCAAACTCTCAATGTCCGCTCAAGCATCACCAAAAATTCCCCTAATGTGACCATCCTGTCAGGATATGCCATATTTGTTGCGTTACCTTGGATTATGCCCATTTCAATTGCAAATTTATAAGAGTTCAAATATTTGCTGTCTGTTTTTGATAAATCAGTATAATGCGACCAGACTCCGGGCTTGGAAGGCACGGTGTTTTCGCGGGTTTTGAATTTGTATAATCGAATCAGCAAATCAACGGCTTTATCTCTTCTGACATAAGATCCGTCAACCTCTCCCGCATTATTTACAAATCCTGCGCTGGCAGCCTTTTGAGGTATGTCATACTCATTGTATTCTGCCTCAAGTACATCAAACAAAAGTTTGAGTATATCTTTCTGTGTCATTAATGCATTGTGGTTAAAGTTTCTGTCTTTTATACTCTTTAATTCATAAATTTTCTGAATTCTTTCCATGCTCTCCCTGATATAGACCGGAACTGTCGTCTGGGGCTTTATGCCATCCGCAGCGGCCACGATTGCCCCGGGCTTGTCCAGTTCTCCTATAACACGGGAATGTGAGTAATCGGTAAAGGTAGGCAGCTTATACCACCCTTGATTCGCATTGAAAGCAAAAGTCTTAATCTGCCCCTGCAGGTAGCTTGTTATCCCTGCTACAGGAAGTTCTACCCTGATCGGAAGATTAATAGCACTGATAAGGCCTCCGTTTATATATGAAAATTTAAAATCAGTGACCGGAGTTACGATAGCCATAGTATTTGAGGGTTTGTACTGGCTTGCCGGTGAAACCGTTTCCAGTCTTAACCCCAAATTATTATTTCTTGATTTTAATCTGAAATATTCGTCGGTATGGAATGTTCCGGGACGTATCGTATACTCTCCCCAGGGCAGTACAAGATAGAGTTCCTTTTTTAATTCCGATAATGTATCGATTACTATGGAACCCAATTCCAGCCGTATAATGGATGTCTTTTCCGGAGGAACCGAAAGGTCCAGTTTTACGATGGGCTCAAAGCGGTTTCGGATCCTTTCCGCCAGAACATGGGCATCAGCCCCCAAAGAGGATATGATCCAAACTCCGTTTTCAAGTCTTACAGGAATATTTAATCCGTCGCCGGCTACAGGATCATCCAGGTCGTAACTTCCGTCATATTCACTTTTACTCTTGTTTGTTATGACCATAATCGTTCTGGTAGGCATACTGCGAAGCTGTGTTTTAGGGTCGTAAGCATAAAGCCTTGCATAATATCGTCTGTTGGATATCAGGCCGGTTGCCGTATAAGTTCCGCCATTGGCCTGGATCATGTTGGAATCGGTAAAGTTTATATTGTCTGCCATCTCCAAATAATATGACAGGCCTTCTAACTCATTCCATATATAGGTTATGCTGTTTTCGGTAACTCCGTTTGGGCCGTTGTCCACACCGAATCCGGTAGGAGGCGCAGGAGGTTTGTGAGCCTGAGTTTTTATAACCAGGGGATTGCTGTATTCGGATTCAATATCCATGCCATTGTGGGTGCTTATCGCCTTTATCCAGAAATAATAGACCGTGTTGGCCTCAAGGGAATCCACCCTGAAAAAGGTAGTTCTTTTTATCTCCTCGTAGCTGACCCGCTTTGTTATGGTGGCCTGTTCCAATTTATCTGTGGTCCCAACCTTAATTTCATAACTCATGCCGGGAATATATGTCCAGAAAAGATCCACAAAGCTTGAAGCTGCGATCCCTTTAAGGTCAGTAGGAACCGTAGGTGTTATGGGACGGTCCGGAACATCCACAGGGGTAGTAATGATTATTGCATCAGAAGGGTAGGAAGAAACCCCGTTCTGATTCTCAATGGTGATCCACACCAAATAAGAGGTATTATCCTTAAGTCCTGATATTTCAAATGTGAAGGTTTGATCCTCATTTTCCTTAAGATCAGGAATCGCAGCCTTCTTCTGGGGAATTTCAAATGCTGTGATATCAGACCCGGGGAATAAATCGCTGTAAACAATATGCACCGGATCCCTGTTTTTCTTCATTCGAATAACATTCAATGCTTCATTGTAATTCACTACATGGGGCACTACCCACCATCCCGGAAGATATTCGATTATCTTGCCTATTTTCTTATTAGGATCATTCGGATCCAGATGTTCATTTTCGATATATTCATCACGGGATACCTGCACCCAGCGTTGTACATCAGGGTCATCATTATAAAATGCATACCACTTTTTATCCATCACCAGCGTGGCTCCGTTGAGAGTAACGCTGTCCGATCCATCCTCGTTGATCTTTAGTCCAAATGGCGGTGCGGCCGGAGCTACAGGCCGGTCTGCCCCCACATCCGGCTTGGTGATAATTACTTTTACAGATTGTCTGGATATGTAGGGTATGGTTACCATAAACCCGTCTGTCGGGCTTGATACCAGATAACTCTTCTTGGCGTATATTATAAAATAATATGTGGAATTGGATTTTAAACCCGTCAAATTATACCTGTATCCGATAACTTCACCGGTAGCTTTGCTTTTGATGGTATTAGCATCGCTTATTGACAGGTCGGACGCAATTCTGTAGTTTGAGGGCGGGTTTTGGACATATCTTATGTCTTCCACCAGGTAAATATCATAGGTTACATCTTTATCAATAAGGCCTTCTCCCGTTTTAGGAGGCTTCCAGAAAATAGACGCGCTAAAGGGAGTCAAAAAGTCATCATATTTCAAATCAGAATGCTCGGGAGGAAAAGAATCCACTATTTCAGGCGCCTGGGGCTGCTGAGGAATCTGTTCCTTTAATTCTACCTTATTATTGGATCTGAAGTCCACCGGGGCGTCCGAACCCGGTACATAAGCTTTCGCATCGATCCTAAAACTGTAGGTATTGGTATCTCCATTTTTAATGGTTATTTGATAATTGTCCAGTTCGGGAATAAGCCTGTAAAGTTTCCCTTCAGGATCATCGTTTACATAGCGGTAAAGTTCATAATCGACCCGGGTAAAGGTATCTCCTTTAACAATAGGATTCCAGAAAAGTCTCCATATCGTGTCTCCTTCACTATTGTAGCCTACCTTCTGGGCTTTAAGAAGGATATCTGTTTTTATGGTAACCGGTTCTATTTCTTCCGCTGTGGCATATGCCACGCTGGCATGAGGCAGCGGGATGACTTTTATTGAATATTCTCTTCCGGGCAAAGCGTGGGTATATATATACTCCAGTTTTCTCTCAGCATTGTTGACCGTAACATTTGAACCGGGTTTACCTATTTCGCTCGCTACGATGTCCGGGATCGGCGGAGGCTGAGTAAATCCCTTGGTGTCGGATATTAAAATCTTGTAATTTATACGGCCTGTAGTATCCCATACATCATCCCATTTGATACGTATATTATTGGTACCGGGAATAAGTTCAACAGACACGTGCAGACCTGTCAAAAACTTGGCGGGATTGGATTTTTGCGATGTAAAGGTATACTGTCCATCCGACGTTATTCGGTATGATGCCTTTAAATAGGCTTCATAAATCGTGCCGTGCCTGATACCTTCCGGGGAATACTCAGTAAATTTGTAGCTCGAGGTATTACCGCTCAAAGGAACAGTCATCACATCAGGCAACACTTTCCCTGTCCCTGATTCAATTTGGTTCAAACCCAGGATTATATATCTCTCATCGGCATCGATGGGAAAATTGACGGGTGCCAAATTCCATTCCAGGTCTGCATACCATTCGCTGCCGTATACGTTTTTAACATAGCCTATATCAGTGATCCTGTTCTGACTTGGCGGATTTAAAATAACAGTTTCGGCAAATATATTCAAATTCGGCACAATCCCCGGTACAAATGTCAATATGAGCAGGATTGCTGTAAGCCTAATCATAATTCTTCGGTTCATAAATGTTCTCCTTTGACTTTAGTCAAGCTTTTCCAAAACCTTGGATATCATGTCCAGCATATTGCCTATGGTCGTTCTTCCCGCGGCATCGAATCTGTTATTATTCAATGTTATGATCTCCAGATCCACACCCAGGGCAACATAGGGATACAACCGAGAGTTGATATCGCTTCCGTTCTCAATGAATACCACTCTGGACGGTTTCATATGATCAGGATCAATATTAGCTTTGGTACAATAAAGCTTAACCGCCATTGAGACAGAGGATTGGTTGTCCATATAGCCGGTAAGCTGACTTCTTCCGATAATATCGGCAATGCCAAGTTTTGCGGCCTTCTGGACAGGCGTCAATCCGGTAATTTCATCTTCTCTTCTTGTAACCACCGCATAGAGCATCACAGCCTGTTCGCCGCTTATGGGGTTGGCGGTATATACAGTTCCCGTTCCGAAGACCTTCGTAAGGTCATAACGGGATGTCAGGTAAGAATATGAACCGCTTCCTGTTGGTCCGGGCTGAGGAACTATTTCTCCTTTATTGATTACAAGATATTCTCCCGGTTTCTCCACCCGGAAAAGCACGTATTGCATAACATAGCCTTTGCCTCCGGTTGGTTCGGCAAAGCCTTGACCGTAGTTAACGTAAGGGGCGGTATATCCGCTTCGGTAGGTATATTCCAGATTTACCCCCATTCTTCCCGGCAAGTCATTTATATCTTTAGAAACCGCATAATTCACCGTAAAGCCGCTTCCGCCGTCAATAATATCTTTCAAATACCTGGAAAGCTCAACTTCCACCTTGTTGATAATCGTATTTATCATATCTTTAAGATCTGTGTGGCTCTTATAGCTGTATTTTTCCAAATCATTCAATATTGCAGTAAGCTCCCTGTCCAAAATCCCATACTTGAAGGGACCTTTGGCATCAGGATTTTTTAGGATGTCGAACAGTATGTTGTTTATTTCTGCATATGTACGGCGGGAACCAATAGCTATCGTTTGAAGCTCATATGCCTTTGAGATCATTGTAAGTCCGCTTGGTAAAGGATTCTTCGGGCTCTGTCGGCGGTAAATTTTCAACAGCAGCATGGCTTCCTTAGCGCCGCCGGAAAGGGTTTTGGCCTTCAGATCCTCAAGATCGATACTGCCCTTGTTTAGGGTAAATTCAGCTCCTAAAATCTTAATATTAAGCCTGCTTCCATAGTTCTCTATCGCTTCAAGGGTTTTATATGGGATAAGTACTTCATAATAAGATGTATTATCCTGCTCCATCGATATATTGACCGTTACGGTAGATTCTCTCGATGCCGTAAGTAAGCTTGCTATTCTGTCATCTTTAAGTATTACTCTGACATTGGAATTGTTCTTTATATCGATCCGCCAGTAAAGCTTTTGGGTGAGCTTATCGGCAGAATTGTTGAACAAGTCTATAACATTGTCTTTAATCTTGTCCTTGTCATAATCGTCCTGAGAAAAATCGGTTCTTGCGGTTACAGGACCGATATGCAGGGATTCCTCCAGATTAAACGCCCAAAGTTTAATGTAATACTGAGTGTTTGATTTTAATGGTTGATGTCTTAAAACTCCGTTTTCATCCGGAATATGTCTTCCCCTTATCAATACGTAATAAACATATTTGGGAGAACCCTCATCCACATATAGCCGGGTCTTTTCACGATAAAATTCGATCCTTCCCGTTTCGGTATCATATCCATAATCGGTTTCTCCGCTGAAACGATAGATCAGCTGCCGGTACTCGGTGTCATTATCGGTCCTGATCTCCATAAAGTAGTCATAAGGATCCTGCCCTTCAAAACGTACTTCTATTTCGCTGAAAGGATCACGGGTTTTTTTCTTTACAGGTGTTCCTCTTGTATTCTTCCAGGTTTTGCTGTTGTAGTCATACCACTGTCCGTTGTTTTTATCCTTTACCTGTATGTCATACCATTGATCGGCTTCCAAATTGTATATCCGGAAGTAAAATCTCGTTCCGTCCTGAACACAGCTGTATTCGGCCCTGTTCAGCTGAACATATGCTGAATCCGCTTCTTCGGATTTTTTCATGTAGACTTCCATGGAATCGGCAGTAACTCCCAGTGCGGTATTTATAATATTGAACCCTATCTCCATATCCTTTACGGTCTCAATAAACCCCGGAGGCTGGACCATACGGGTCGTAACCGGTATAGTGATCCATCTGCTGGTGGTTTCAACTAATTTCCCGTCTTCTGTTTTGCCCCTGTTCCTTACTGCTCTGAGGCTGAAAAAGTAAATCCTGTTAGGCCGTAAAAAGTCACGACGAATGGGCATTACCACAAGTCCGTTTTCATTCACTGAAAAACCTTCAAGTGTAATAGTCTCGACATCGATATGAAGCTTATTATCCCCTGCGGGATTCCTCAAATCGTTATATACCTGCAGAAAGCCGATGTTTACGGGGTCGTCCTTATAATCATCGTCTTTTGCTCTTTCAGGTATAGAAACGGACGTACAGACCATTTCATAAGTTACATCCTCTTCTGCATGAACCCAGGTTAAAGTGACCCATGCATCGCTTAAAAGCAGTTCTCCGTTCGCATCTGTTGCAATAGAGAATTCTACCGGCGCTCTGGGATCCCTGTAATCATTATCCAGCCCTCCGCTGTCAATTTTGGGGGTGGTAATGGTTTTTACAGCAGTATCCACCGACCTGCCCAGCACCTGCGAACCTACCTTTATGGTAGCTCTGGCTTTAATATAATAAACGGTGTTGGGCAGGATCGAAACGCCGTTATTGTCCTTTTCTATTACTACAAATCGTTCGGTCACCTCCGATTCATCAGGGTATAGGACATCATCGATCTCATTGGGATCTTCATCAAAGTCTAACGGATCTCTGCTGATAAAAAATTCGTATAATAAGTATTTAACGGGTTCGTCAGAATTGTCATAATTCTTCCATTCGGCATTGGTCAGCAGGCGGGGGTATTTCACCCTGATCCCTTTGAGGGTTATTTCCCCTGTAGCCGGATCAATAAAGGTTTCCGGCTCAATACTTAAACTGATATCTGGCATGGGGACGGGTTTTTCTGTTAAAGGCCATGTGGTAAAGCTTATAATAGGCGACTTATAGGACAGGCGATTATTTAAATCGCTGTTTAAACCATCAGCCCATACATCTTCAAATATATCGTCATTATCTTCCAGCCTGGAAGAAAAAATCTGCATGTAGTAAGTGGTATTCGGAAGCAGAAAATCAGGATAATCTCCGGGGGTACCGTTTTCATCAGCATCTTCGTTGTTTTCCTTAATCAAAGGTTGTTCTCCTTCAATCCACATATTCTGAGCATCATCCCAATACCCGGCATAATCCATAAAGAGCTTATCTCCGGGCAAAGTGCCGGAAGTGCCATCTGCAGGTATATTGCATATTATTCGGTCCGGGTCTTCCGGATCCTCGATGAAATCCCTTTTACTCAATACCAGTACACGTTTTTGTACTGTCGGCAAATATACTGTCGTAGCCGGGGTTCCTATTTCAGTAGTACCGGTTGTTTTGGGTGCATCCGGAAGTAGTGTTGAAAGAAGAACATGGAATATTATGTCGGATTTCTGAGGCTCAGAATTCTTAAAAGCTGTCCATGCTTCACCGGTATATTGCCTCCAGGCTACGGGCTTTTCAAAGGACAGACGCAGATCGTTTTTCGGTATCTCCACGCTTTTTCCAGTTGTAGGCACTTTTACTTCACCGCGTCCCGCGTAAACCGCTTCAGCCTTGATTTCTTTAGGCAGAGGCGGTTTGCCGGAATCAACGCTTAAATTTCGCAGATCGATAGCAAGAGACGAACTTCTTGGCTTTTCCGAGGAACTGTCATAATATACGACTCTGAAATAGTATTCCGGATTTTTATCATCTTCAATAGGTATATCTATTATCTCACTTCCGTATGGTTCCGAAGCTGACAATGCCGAAGCAGGGATTTTGACCCATTTGTTTGTGTCGGTAAAAAAGAACTCTATACGGGAGACATACTGGACCTGATAATAAAGCTCAGGATAATTGCCGTTAACAATCTTTCTGAATCTTACCTCAACCTTGTCAGTATCCACCTTCATCAGCTCTATTTGCATTGGTGTAAAAATAGATGTTAAGGTTTTCCCCACATCCTTAAATACATTATCAATGTTTTTTACTGGGAAACGGTTGCTTTTATCTGTCTTCAGCCTGGTTATTCTTGTATTTATCTGTTCCGAAGCATCATTCTTGAACAGAATTCCGATATTGGTAAAGGCATATTCAGTTCCCGGTTCAATTCCCTGTTCGCTGGTAAGAACTGCCGATACCATATTGTCGGGATCTGTTACCACGCCGTTTGCAAACCCTGTAATTGTAACGTTTTTACCCTCAATTATCATATTTTTCGAAGAATTGTAATCTGTATTGAAAACAAGTTGGCGGGTTGAACCCTGGCCTACAGTCATGCTGATTTGGAAACATGCCTTGCTTATAGGAGCTTGTGTTGTTCCAAGCAATTCAAGGGCTTTTGATTCTGTAAAATCTATTATTTCTCCTGAATCTGGGTCATATATGGTAGGTATCTTCCAGCTGAGTTTTATTTTAGGGTCATCGCCGCTCTTTACCAGTATGGCATTGCCTGCGGTACTGCCTTCCGGCTCCAGTACGGGGGCTTTATCTTCAATATCCTTCATCTTTGCCATTTCATTGAAGGATTCCCCTGTAAAGGTCAAGTCGGCCAGGTAATATGTTTTACCATAATGGGACAGCACAGCGTCTCCGGCTCTGTATATCTCCAAAGACAGATCATAGATATGGTTTGGTCCAAGCGATACGCTTGCAACAACCCTGCCGTTTTTGTATTCTCCATTTACAGTCTTCAATGATTTATCCGACGGATCATGGTATGTAAGTATCGAATAGGCCGGTTCTGCCATTAAAGGAGAGCTGACTTCATATTTGTAGGTTACTGGGTTATATTCTACCGTCAGCTCAATTTCATCTGCGGCAAAGGCCCTGATCTCCAACGGAAGCCCTGTCAAAACAAGTACCAGCATCAACAGCAATGATAAAACTCTTCTGAATATATTCATTAAGGTATCCCCCTGATTTATTTGCATGTCTGTTTTAAATAAAAACAAATTTAATAGATTCTTTTACTATTCTTTTATCGGCATTTTCAGCCGGGTTTTTTATGTTATGCTCTGTTACATTTCCTTTACTTTGACTGAAAGAGCGGTTATCCTTACTTTTTGACCTGAATAGCCTAAATATCCCCGATATTTAGATTTACCCTGCTTCCAAGCGATAGAATCTCATTTTTCTGGAATACCGGAATTATATAGCCGATATGCTCTTCCAAGTTGTTAAGAAGCTTAGCTTTATGCCAATGTTTAAGTTTTTCGTATTCACTGTTGTTTATAACGTCAAGTTCCAGCAAAAGCTGCATAACTACGGGATATACGGCTCTTTCACTGCCATCGGCGATCTTTATGCAGACTCCCAGATTCTTTTCTTTGATTCCAAGGCAGTATACCGCTTCTGCCCCTATTTTGGCTATTAATTTTCCATTGGTATACCGCATAAGTTCAGTGTCAAACTCACCTGTCCCGGCCACCATTTCAGGATATTCATTCATAGCATCAAATACTGTCTTGCAGGCTTCGTAATATGCGCTTCCGGGATCCTGTGAATATCCTGTGAGTCTTGCATAGGACAAAGCCATGTTATAGACAGGTAAAATGAAAATGGGAAGCCCGCATCCGTCAACGCCGATGGGGATGCTGTCAGCTTCCCGGTCAGAAAAGAAGCTTATGGCTTTTAATACTTCCTGTTGGACCGGATGAGAGATTTTATTGTAGTCTGATGTATCATAGCCGAGATATTTTGAATAGGCCAGCACGGCAACATGTTTTCCCGAGCATCCTGAATGAAGAGGCGATGGTTTTTCGCCATGAGAAATGAGCCTATTATTTTCTTCTTCATTATAGGGGCTTTTTGCACCGCAGCGAAGATCTGCTACATCCAAATCAAGCCTTTTCAGTACGTTTAAAACGGTTTTTTGATGCTCGGGTTCGCCGGAATGGGAGGCACAGCCTATGGCGATTTCTTTCGATGTATAATTCATGGCTTTTGCTCCGCCCGACTGGATAAAGGGTATAATTTGAATGGGTTTTGCCGCTGATCTGAAAAAGAACATGGTATTTATATCGCCTTTTTTGTACACTACATTGCCTTCCGGATCAACAACGCATATACAGCCGTGATGAATACTCTCCACATATCGGTTTCTTGTAACTATAGCTAATTGTTCCATGTTTTCTTCTCCTTGATTTATTACAAGAGGCCATAATTGAGCGGGTGCAAGGTTCTCATTCCGAACACTATTAAGCGCCCCATGGTTATTACTATGGATATATGTCTCCCGGTTTATAGCTGCTGCACTTGTTTTCCGTTAAGCTGAAGGTGGGATGAATGTATCCTAATGTATTGCCCTTATCGTCTTTGACAGCCGGAAGAGCCCATTTTTCAAGTTTCCTGACAGTTGCGGCATCTAAAACTTCCAATTCCTCCAATACTTTCACCGCTACCGGATAACTGGACCAGGGATGCCCGTCAGATATTTTTATACAGACCCCCAGCCGTTTTTCCGGGATAGACATGCAATAAATGCCTTCTGCACCGATTTTCCCTATAACACGTCCGTTGGAATAATTAATGAGATCGGTGCAAAACGTATTGTTTCCTCTTATAACGTGGGGATATTCTGTCATGGCTTTTTTAATGAGACCAAAACAATCCTTATATTTTCCCTTCCCTTCATAGCCAAGGCCAAGCCGTGCATATAACCATGCAGCCTGCTGTAAGGTAAGAAAATATGTGGGCAGTGAACAACCGTCCTTTCCTGCGATTATTTCACTTTCATCACATTCCAGCAGTTCTGCCATGGTTTTTCTTATCAGATTGTGTACCGGATGATCAGGGTCTGTATAGTTTTTTACGGGATAGTTATAGAACCTGCAGAGAGCCAAAAACGCAGCATGCTTACCTGCGCAGTTACTGAAAATAGGTCCCGGTCTTTTGCATAGCATTACAAGGGCATCGTGGACCTTCTGGTTTTCCGGATACTTGTGTCCGCAATCCAGATCTTTTTCGCTGAGACCTATCTTTTTCAGAATTGATAAGATAATTCTTCTATGAAATGCCTGTCCCTCATGAGAGGAACACATTATGGCCAGTTCTTTCAAGGTTATATTATATTTTTCTATAAGCCCCGAATTGACATAAGCAACGGCGTAAATAGGTTTGCCTGAGGATCGGAGGAAAATTCGGGAATCCGGATCTCCTATCGAATATAGGATATTGTTATCTGCATCAGTTACACAAATATATCCGTCATGTAAACTCTCTACTCTGCCGGATCTTGTTCTGACAGCTAATTGAGGCATACTACTACTCCTTACTGCACTGATTTCATTATGAATTTGCCATTAAGAATATCTTCGGTTTGTGTTATAATAATCTCACCCGTTACCGAAATCGAAGATTTCGAACGGGTGCCCGAGTTATTGATACTTCGTATTAATAATCTCACCCGTTACCGAAGATGTCATCCTGAGCGGAGCGCAGCGGAGTCGAAGGATCTTGTACGTTAACACAAAGATTCTTCGCTGACGCTCAGAATGACAGGGGAACTCAAAATAACAATAGGTACCCGAGTTATTGATACTTCGTATTAATATCTTTACCTATTCAAAAGAAAATAATGAGGTATTTTATGCAATTTGAATTTATTAAGGATATACTGCTTTCAGATACACTGGTTCCGGACATCTTCTTAAGCGATATTATGCCCAGACTCCCGTCCGATGCCGTTAAAGTGTATCTTTACTGCGTTTTTTTGAGTAAATACAATAAAGAAGCCCGTCCTGAAGATTTGGCGGCAAAGTTGGATCTTTCCCTGGACACTGTTAATGCCGCCTTTATTATTCTTGAGCAGGAAGGGCTTATCCTGCGTACCCCCAATGTTATCTCCCTGGCCAACATCAAAGAGCAGGCTATTTTGAAACTGTATAAGAAAAAAACCACCTCGGACACCGAGGCTGTCAACAGTAAAACTCAGGCAAATATTAAAAGAAATCAATGTATTGATTCAATAAATAAAATGTTCTTTCAGGGAATCATGGCTCCCAGTTGGTACACCGCGATTGACAACTGGTTTTTGACCTATCGCTTTGATGAGGACGTAATGGTCAGCCTGTTTAAATACTGCTATGATAATAACGCGTTAAACGTAAAATATGTGGAAAGAGTCGCCGCCACGTGGGCTTCAAAAAACATAACCAACCATTGGGAGCTTGAAAAATACATGGAGGCTTGTGAAAGAACAAGGGAAATCGGCAAAACCATCGCAAAATCTCTGAGTTTAGGCAGAAAGCTCACCTCTTATGAAGAAAAGTACCTGGAAACCTGGCTCAATGAATACGGCTATGACATGACCATAATCGATGAAGCCCTTAAACTTACGGTGGGTAAATCCACTCCCTTTAAGTTTGCTCATAATATCCTGACCAATTGGCATAAGGAAGGCATAAAGAGCCTTGAACAGCTTAAAGCGTATTTGGAGGCTTCATCTTCCGGAAGAAGGAAAAATACCGCTCCTTCCGGCGAAAAGACTTCCCGCAGAGGCAATTTTCAGCAGCGTAACTATGATGATGAATTTTATAATAAACTTGAAAAAATATAAACCCGTTATAGTCAAATGAAAGGACAATGTTTAAATGGCTGATATAAGACGCTTTTTAGACAGCGAATTCGCGCTGAAGCGAGACAGGGCTATTTATGAAGCCGAACGGCGGAAACTCGAAGTTTATAAAAAGATTCCCGAGCTATCACGGATAGAGACCGAAATTACATTGACAGGCGTGCGTTATGCCCGTTCACTGATTAGTGAAGAGGCATCTTCTCATACTGTCAATGAGTACCTTGAAAAAATGAACCGTCTGATAATGCAAAAGGAAGCTATTTTAGCTGAACACAATATTTCCGCTGATTATTTGGAACCTCATTTCAGCTGCGCGATTTGTCGGGACAAGGGCTATATAACCAAAGACGGGGCATCAGTGCCTTGTTCCTGTTACCAGAATTTGTACCTGGAACAGCTATACAAGGTCTCCAATCTTGTAGATGACGGGGAAACAGGTTTTGAGTTTTTTGATGAAAACTATTATCCGGCTACACCCGATAAGAAGAAGTATTTTACTGATACTTCACCGAGGCAGCAAATTCTTGAAGTAAAAAAGCAGTGCCTGGATTTCATCGATAATTTTGCCGATAAATCGACCCCGAATTTATACTTTTACGGACCTACCGGCACAGGGAAAACCTTCATGGCAAAAAGCACGGGCAGAGAAATCCTCAAGGCAGGGTATACCGTTTTATATCTTTCTGCCACATCCCTATTCCCCATAATCCAGCAATATCGCCTCAATATAGACCGAGACGGCGTTTCGAGCGAACAGACCTATAAAAATCTTATCACTGTAAATCTTCTTATTTTAGACGATTTAGGCACAGAGCCGGTAAGCGATTCCAAATATGCTGAGCTTCTGTCCCTTCTTGAACTGAGAAAGGCACAGGGGAAGAACAGTATCGCTAAAACCATAATTGCAACAAATCTCAATTATAAGAGGCTTTTTCAGGAATATGACGAACGAATAGCTTCCCGTATAATAGGAGAATTCCAGGCCCTGCAGTTTGCGGGGGAAGATATTCGTATCCTGAAAAAGATCAAAAAATAATCATTTATGTTAGCGTAAAAGATCCTTCATTTGGCTTCGCTCCATTCAGAATGACTGGATGGGGTACGATTCTTCGCTTACGCTCAGTATGACAAATTAGGTGTCATCCTGAGGGTCGCGTAGTATACCTCACTTTGTCATCCTGAGCGGAGCGTTAGCGGAGTCGAAGGATCTTTGTATTAACATGAAAAGGTGCAAAAAATGTTGTCAACACCCTTACATTGTTAAAATGCCTTCCTCGGAATTGATTATTATCAGTACATCCTCTTCCGCCCCTGTATTGGCATTGATATATACCAGGAAGTCTTTGTCATCCACCTTGCCTGTAAACTCGTAACATAGGATCTCCTTACCGTAGTTTGTGGGTATGACAGCCAGCCCTGATGATTTAATGTTTTCTCCTCTTTTGACTCTCTCTCTTGCATCAGCTTCAGACAGCTTAGGAGGGCCATAATCTCTCTGTGTATGATTCATCAGATATCCGTTTGCCTCAAACCCGACAATTTCCCCATTATCCAAAGCCACTTTTACTTTAATAAGGTCAGGATAGTAGGTAATGCCATCCTCGGTATACGCGTAATTGATGGTGGCGACACCGTCATTCTGCATATAATATGATTCTTTCATATTAGGATATCCATGGTCCTCCAAGAATTTTTTGCCCAATTCCATAGCTTTCTTAACATCAATGGTCTTTTCTCCCACTTCCCTGTTATAGAGATACCATACCACATGTCCGCCCTTTACCGACACATCTGCTTCGGCAACGCCGTCCTTATCTTTGTTTGCCAGTTCCATTTTAAAATTATAAGTGTCTATTATTCCGTTATTATTGTCTGAAAGTTTTGTAATAGCTTTAACTTTATCGTCCCCTAAAAACTTTTGTAGTTTTTCTATGGCTTGATTCTCAGTTACCTTGTTACCGGTCAACCCCAAAGCTTTTCGATTCTGCATGTGCTCGGAATACGGGCCGTCATAAATCAAAGTAGGCATTTCCTCAAATTGGTCATTGATATTGCCGAATGATTTGGGCATATCCTCCGATACTTCTTTCATCTCTTCCTGGCCTTCCTTGGCTACATTCTCCCACTTGAGATTACCGTTGTTAAGATCCTGCTGCATTTCCAGGAGCCCTTTTTCAAGGTTCACTGATAATTTGTGAAGATTCTCCAGAGTTTTCATTTGCTCCTCGTTGATGGTTTTCCCATAGGTAACCTGCTTTACCATCGACTTTGACAAATCAGCCACCTGAGTCAGAAATTTTTCGGTATTGGACAGCACTCCCATAGAAATAGGCAGCTGGGTCAAATTGCTGGCAGCGCAGAAGGATTCTCTCCAAACATCACTCAATACTACTGCCGTCATTTCCGGGGAAGATGTCATTCTTGCTTTCAACAGCATGACCTCAACATTTTTAATATAGTCTACAAGTTCGTAAAAGGCTTTATTATAAGCATTATTCAGTTGTTGTCTCAGCCTCATTGCGGTATTGTATTGATATGCTCCGAAAATAGTTGTCGCAAGAAGGACCGCTATAATAAAATTCTTTCCCCTGTTTTTAGCCCTGGACCGTTCCAGCTCTTCACGAGTTTTTTCATATTTTCTTCTTTCCGCAGTAAATATCTCTTCACTTATTCTATTTTCTTCCATAGCACACCTTACCTTCTTATAAAATTTTTTGCTATCCGTTATTTTGCGAAATTATGTTTTCCGATTTTTACAACTACTTTTCTGGACCATATCCATTTACTGGTAGCTGTCGCCGGATTCCAATAATAAAGGCATCCGTAAGTAGGATCCCAACCGTTTAATGCATCCTGAGCAGCTTTTACTACGGTTGATTTCGGGTCTATGGGAACATTGATTTGTCCGTCACTTACCGCGGTGAACGCCCCGGGCTGATAAATCACTCCTGCAATTGTATTTGGAAAACTCGGGGACTTCACACGATTCAGAATTACCGCGCCGACTGCCACTTGTCCCTCATAAGGCTCTCCTCTGGCTTCACCGTTTATCGCTCTGGCCAGAAGCTGTACGTCACTGACCTGACCAGCGCCAAAGCTGATTTGACTGAAAAAAGCACTTAAAGATAAAGCAAGAACTGTCAGCATCACGATAAGTAATCTTTTTAAATTTATTTTACTCACCATTACTCACCGCTTTCGTAATATATTTACTCTTTGTTTATTCTTTCAGATTCTTGCAGAATTATGCTGCAAAAAAAGTACGGCAAGTAATTTACCGTACTTTTTTATACAAACAGACTTATATTGAAATAATATATTTTTATTTGAGCCGGATCCTGTTCATGTTATCCCCGAAAACCGAAGCGGCAATTTCATATTCTCTTTCTCTGCAGGTAAAGAAGAATATCTGCCGCTTTTCCGATATTCCCTTTAATAGTTCAAATGCGTTTTTAACACGTTCTTCATCATATTGGGAAAAAGGTTCATCCAGAAACAGCGGCAACCGCTCTCTTCCTTTCTCGATTAACGTAACCGCAGCCAGACGCATACAGAAATATACCTGATCTATGGTTCCGGCGCTTAACCGGTTTACCGGAATAAGCTCATCGGTTTCAGGGGATTCAAGATTAATGCTTAACTCGTCGTTGGTGCTGATTTTGTTATATCGTCCCCCGCTTAATATATTCATCATTCTGCTCATTTCCTGGTTGAGATACGGGATATAGTCCCTTTGCATTTTTAATGCCGCTTCCTTAAGCACCTGGCTTGCCAGAACGAGACTCGCACCTTTTGTCTCAAGCTCTTCTTTTTTCTCCGTATAATAGCTGATTTCCTCAAGGACTTTTGCCAGCTCGCTTTCTTTTGGCATCTGCTCCAGCCGTGCTTTTATTGCCGCTATTTTAATTTCCGCTTCTTTTTTGCGGCCTTCGGTCTCCCTGATCATATCGTCGATCCGGGAAAGGGTTATTCCGTTGTCCTCCTCCGGTTCTGTTTCTGAATTGAGTTCTTTCACATAATTTTTAAAATCATCGGCAGACAAAAAACTTTTCCCTGCCAGTATCCCGGCTTCTCTCAGCACAATGCCGCACTTTTGGTTCAGGTTCTCTATCGCAGATAAGAACTTTTTCTTATCTTCACTTGCCCTTAGGTAGTTTGCAACCCCGTCTTTGATGGTTTCAAGCACTGCTGCCTTATCGTTATTATCACAGTTTACTTTACAATCAGATATGAATGAATACCAATTTGAAGCAAATCTTTCTTTTTTCACAATAAGGCTTTCTATACGTTCTTTCGTGTCTGAATACTGCTTTTTAAAGTTATCGTACAGCTCCCTTTTATTTATTTGGTCTTCCCTGTACCTGACATAATCAGTCATATCGGCAAAACCGGCCTTTTGCAGTACTCTGTTGAGTTCTTCGGCTGCGTTGTACGATTTTATTTCGGTTTTATTCTGTTTTATATTATTTATAAACAGTATTATTACCGTAACAACGGCTACTGCGATACCTGCTCCTAATAACAACGGATTTTGGCTGTGATAGTATTTTAAGAACAACAGCATCGATGAAAGCAGCCCTGCAGGGATTATAAAAGGCATCCAGGTGCGCTTGTGTTTAACAGGCAAATTTCGTTTTAACGCCTTTTCCCGTTCTTCCCTGCTCTGCTCTTTTAACTCATTGTAGACCTTTATTGCTTCCTGTACTTCCCCTATCTTTTTTTCAAACAGTTCCTCTGGCTCCAGTGAATCCGATAATTCATCGCATTTTCCCTTAAATTCGTCCAGCCTGGTCAGCTCCAGCTGAAGCATTTCCTCAACCTGCTTTTCTTCCCGGAGCATCACTGAAATTTCAGAAACTTCTTCGAGGGAGATATTCTCATAGTTTTTCAGCTTAATAATATTTCTGTCGGTTTCCTCCAGGCTTTTCTCTATATCATTCCTTTGCGAAATAAGATCATCCAATTCTTTTCTCAGCGACAACAGTCTGGAAGATTTCATAGACTCCTTTTTTTCGTATAACCTGCCAAGCTGCGAATTGACCTCATCCAATATATCGTTTTGCCTTCGCAGTTCCAGAACGGTTTCCATAAAGCTGTTATTTTTCTGTTCTATATCTGTCTTTTTTTGCTCCAGTTCTGCCAGGATATTGTTTATCTTATTTAACGGACGGGTTGTGGAGGTCTTTGTTCCCACTTTTTCAAGCAGGGTCGTATCCAATGCCTTAAGTGCTTCTGTTAAGGAAATCTCCTCGCTTCCGGTTGAATTAAGGTTAGAAAGCTTATTGATCAGATTCTTCTTTCCTTCATCGTCTATAACGCTCCGAAGCTGACCGATAAAGGCAGTCCGCTCAAAGGCGGCTTCATCTATCCCTAAATGCTCTTCAGCAAACAATGGGCCTTTTTCTTTGTCGATCGGAAAAGTTCCGGTCAAATTATTGGCCCCGTCATCGTAGATATTTGTGGTGCCTTTTTCAAAATTTCTGCCCACCCTGTAGGATTTGCCGTTATCCAGCGTATATTCCAGGATCCCGGCATATTGATCACTGTTCCATGGTTTATTATGCTTAAGGGGAGGAAGGCTGCCGTCCTTTAATTTCCTGCCTCCCTTCTGTCCGTAAAGCATGGCGCGGATAAATGTCTGCAATGTTGATTTGCCTGACTCGTTGGTCTCGAATATGATATTAAATCCTTCTTTGGGTTCTATCCTAAGTTTATTGAATTTTCCGAACCCCTTGATGTCTAATAGTTTTATTTTCATTTCTCTACTCCTGCTATTCGCTCACCCACTCGATTTTGCCGGTTTGAAGAGCCTCCAGCCCATAGCTTAAGGCCAGTGTCAATATTTCTTCTTCTCTTTTAAGATCCGGATCATCCGGTTTTTGTTCAAGTTCATCGGTAATCTTTTGGATACGGGATTTCATTTCTCTTACAAAAGCTCCCTTAAGGGATAAATCCTTTTCAAAACTCTCTACATCATAAGCCTTGCCGGCATGATTGCGTATTTTCATATACAGGAAATTTCCCGCAAACAGAGAGGTAAGGACATCCTCTTCCAGAGAAAGCTCGGTGCGGCCTTTAAGGTTGATACGAATAATATCTCTTTCCGGATCGAAGCTCTCCAAATGCGCAAGTATTTTCATTTTGATCTCTTCAAGGGTTTTCAAGCCGGTTATATTTATATCTTCATCATGGTAAGACCTAATGGCCGTATTGAATTTCTCAACCTTAAGACTTGCTCTGCCCTGAACTTTTTCGGCCGTTACCAAAAAGGCTCCGTGCTCACCCTCCTCGTCAAACCCCAGGGGTTCGGGGCTTCCCGGATTATATGCGTTTTTTAACGGGTAATCATCCCGGATATTATGAAAGTGTCCAAGGGCATAATAATCGTAACCCAACGCTTCAAGCTCCCCGGAAGTAACTGGCTTGTAGTCATTGCCTGAAAAGTCCATATCCAGGGTACCGTGGAACATAAGAATATTAAATAAGTCTTCTTTGGGATTTACTACTTCCGATAGGTCAGGTTTACCTTCCTTAAAGTTTGAAAAGCCTATGCCGTAAATATGTACATTTAGATTCTCAAAGACCACATCTGGATTCTCCGGCGTGAGGATCGTAACATTGGAAGGCCATTGCCAGTTCCTGTACCAGGAGTTAATAAGGTATGGGTCATGATTCCCGGGAATGATTACTACAGGGATCGCTGTTTCTGAAAGCACCATGTAAAGCCATTCCATAGTGCTTTTTGTAACCGAGCCATGCTCGTAAAGATCTCCTGAAATTAATAGAAAATCTGCGTTTTCTTCTTTCACTTTCTTCAGTATATTTAAAAAAGCATCTCTGATATCTTTTCTTCTGATGTCGCCGTATGATCCCCGGCCATGCTCCCGAAAAGGCGCATCAAGGTGAATATCCGCGCAATGTACAAATTTTATGATTCCCAATCCCTTCACTCCCCCGTAAGAATCATTGCCTGAGCTGCCGCATAATCACGACTGTGGGTAAGGCTTATATCTATTGCCTGTGCTCCCAGCGCCTTAAATATCCGCTCAGCTTCTCCATGTAAAACCACTTTTGGTTTTCCGTTCTCTTCATTTATTATCTCTATATCCTGAAAGGAAATGCCATTTGAAATACCGGTACCCAGAGCCTTTACAATCGCCTCCTTTGCGCAGAACCGGGCGGCATAGCTCTGTATCGAACCCTTTCCCCTGCTTTCGCAATAATCCCTTTCTCTCTGAGTAAAGACCTTGTCTCTGAAGCTTCCTCCGTCACTGAGGGCTTTTGATATCCGATCAAGCTCAATTATATCTATTCCGCATCGTATACTCATAGAAACTCCCAAGGATATAGTAAAAGAGCACAGACTATATTAAGTCTGTACTCAGAGCTGGCGTCCCGTATAGGAATCGAACCCATATCAATGGAACCGGAATCCATCGTCTTATCCATTAGACTAACGGGACGTATAATATGCATTTATCCTAAAATGCATATATTATTATACATTCTTTGAACGTTGTTTTCAAGCCGTTATGACCGTCATGATTCTACATTTATCGGTATGCAAACCATTATTATGAAACTATAGATCCTGAATATTCATCTTGTTAAGTTCGGCATTCCTTTTTATTTTTTCACGACAGGCCAGGTATATTCCCAGTAAAATGATTGTCGGTATATTGGTAAGTAAAAAGGCGGATGCTATCATACTGAAAATATCCCATGCGTTCATTTTGTCGGAAACCGCAATATTGAGAACCATGAGAATAGAGTAGATAAAAAATATCGCGGGCAATATCAATCCAAGCCATTTATTCTCCTTCTTTGATAAAAACAATTGCAACGCGATTACAACCGCAAATATCACTATAAGTATAAAGGTTTTTATCGGAAAAAACATTTACTTTACCTCCGGTTTCATTTTTTTATATTCATTTATAAGAATTTTGGCTGCTTCAAAGTCAATCTTTTCATTGACTGCCAGACGCTTAATCAAAGCAATATAAGGTTCATTTACGGCGTTTTCGCTGATTTGGATCTTTTGTATCAGCTTATCAAGCCTGAGCCGTACAGTGGGATAAGTTACATTATATTGCTTGGCTACCTCTTTTAAGGATCCGGATGCCATTATAAAATTCTTGATAAATGATACATCTTCATCATCAAGATTAGCCATCCATTCAGGTACAACTTCTATTGCCACAAAACCACCCCTTTAACAATATTAAAGATATACTATAATAATATTAAAGTCAATATTAAATTTTATCTTTTTAAAAATAAAAATAAGAAAAGATTCGTAAGCAGAAGATTTTCTTTTAATGATGACACTGATCTTATGGACCTGATGCTTAGAGGCGTATGAAATAAGATTCTTGCACCCGAAAACTTGTTGACATCATAAGCGGGTGCAAGGTTTCTTATTGAGATACGCCGGTTTGCTTCGAAGGAAAGACCACCGAGCGGTAACCTGATTGAAAATATATGAACGACCCGTGAGAGGAAGACCTCTCGGCCGGGACATGACGGAGCGCAAGCGAAGGAATGTCATAAAACGGCGTTATTGATCATATGAACCAAGGTGCTTAGAGGCGTTCGAAATAAGATTCTTGCACCCGCCTAATTATTAACATAAGATCCTTCGCTTACGCTCAGGATGACATCAGTAGGCGGGTGCAAGGTTTCTCATTGAGTAAGCATGTAGTTTATATTCCTTTACATACATCTACCCAACCTTTGAAATTCGAAAGTTGTTCCAATTCTTTGAGGGATAATTTAGCTACGCTGTTTTGACTGCCTGCAGCAGGGTATACTATCTCATTTTGCTTGAGGGATACGTCCATATAGATCACTACATCCGGCTTGACGGCAAATGGACATACGCCTCCAGGACCATGCCCGATATATTCTTCAACCAAATCCCCGGGAATCATCTTCGCTTTCTGATGAAATGCTGCTTTGAATTTTTGATTGTCTATCTTTACATTGCCTGCCGCAATAATTATTATTGGTGAGCCGTCCACCAGGAGAGACAAAGATTTTGCAATCTGTTTTGTTTCGCAGCCAATAGCCTGCGCAGCAAGTTCAACGGTAGCGCTGGACTCCTCGAATACTATGATCCGGTCAGCTAACCCTGCCTGCTCAAAATATTTCTTTACATTTTCAAGAGACATGATACTTTCCTCCATACGGGATCATACTTGCACAAATTCTGTTTATCATATAAGTATAACAATTATATCCCTGTAAGTCATCTATGAAGGAAGGATTTAAGAAATGGCGCTATGATATTTCATTTTATTTTAAAAAGTATATCCTGAAAAATTGAAACAAAAAACATTACAGCGCTGCCGCTTAAGTTCATCCAGAAATATGTCGCGAAAATTAGGATAAGCTTTCCGAATACCTGTATTCGGGTCCTTATACTGATGGTTCTATATATTACCCCAAGTTGGAAAAACGGCATAAAGCTCAGCACGGTTACAAGTATCGCAAAAAGCAAGCGAATCTGCGGTGCTGAATTCATATCCACCAGGTTCCAGTTCACTCCGGAATAGACAAAAATCGCCGTAGGTATTATGAAAAGCAAATGAGAAACCGAATATGATTTCATCAGAATGATCGGAAGGCCGCTGCTCACATATTTCTCGCTGCGTTTTCCTATCATGATGGCCAATTCTGAAATAGGCACCATAGTGCATATTACATCAATGGCACCCACCAACAGGGCAAAAACAATAAACAGGAAAATCCTCAATATAAGAAGACCGGGTGTACCTTCAAAAAAACCTTCTTTAATAAGATTTTTATTAAAAAACAAATCATAAGACCCAACAAACAGAAAAGCAAAAATTAAACCTGTTATCCTTCTTGAAAGCTTCTTATGCACCCAAACCGGAAATAAAAGAAAATCCATTGGGCTCGCGGGTATCTCGTTGACCTTTTCCATAAATTCATCCTTAAATAAACAATGCATTTATTTTAACATAGTAGTTTTTTCTAGGCAATAGAAGCCATGCAGAGAATTCTTTCATCTTTTTGGCTCTGACTGACTTATCTTTCTGTCATTCCGAACCTCTTCATGTCATTCTGAGCTTTTGTCATTCTGAGCGTCAGCGAAGAATCTTATCCAATCTTGTCATTCTGAATGGAGCGAAGCGGAATGAAGAATCTTTTGCGTTGACGTACAAGATCCTTCGACTCCGCTTACGCGTCGCTCAGGATGACAGTAAGGGGTAATGCGCTGCGCGACCCTCAGGATGACAATAATGGGGTAACGCTGCGCTACCCTCAGGAGGACAGCTAAAGCTGTCATTTTTTCGCCATTGGCTGGCTGAAGGATTCTCTCCACTCTTCATAGCTGCTTATTTGTTTTAAGTTTCTTTCAAACACCTCAAATACTTCTTCGTTTGCAAAATTAGATGCCCATACGCACGCGCCGGCTAAATTATATTTATGCACAAGTGATGTCTTCATATTCACGGCGTCTTCATCCTCGATCCACATTTGATAAACTTTCCCGTCCTTTTCAAATGTAGTCTGATACTGACCTGAAATATCGTTCCAGGCTGCCGCCGCACCGTATTCTTCAATCTTTTCCCAGGCCATTGCCACGTTTAGAACAGTTGATGACAGTTTTGACCCTTCCGCTGTTTTCTCCAAAGTCCAAAGTCTTGTGTACAGGGGCACTCCCAACAGCAGTTTTTCAGCGGGGACTTCTGTCAGCGTTTTTTGAAGGTTTTCCTCAACCCACGGCAGCTCTGCTGTCGATCCTGCTTTGGGACTTGAACTCCAATGCTGGTCGTAAGTCATAAGGCATATATAATCCACACTTTCAGCCAAAGCTTTTCTGTCATAACATTTAGACCATGTGTCGCTTCCGTCAGGTATCGACACATCCACCGAAACATACAGTCCCTGTTCCCGGGCTAAAGGATAAAATTCCCTGACAAACTGTGTGTATGCATCCCTATCGCTTTTGTACATATTTTCAAAATCCAGATTTATTCCGTCCAGATTGTAAAGAGCCGCATAAGCTAAAATATTGCGTATGATTTCCTGTCTTATATCGGAATTATTCAGAATAATACTTGTACCCTCAATATCGCTAAAAGCATTTGAAAACAGCGCCCAAACCTGCCACCCGTTTTTATGGGCTTCTTCCACATACTCAGGGGTTGCCCGGTTTTTGATGGTTCCCTTTCTGTCGACAATCTCAAAGAATGTCGGGGATATGACATCTATTCCCGGAGCGGTTTCCTTCGTAAGCTTCATATGGCTCTTTGAGTAAGTCATGTGCCAAACAAGATTTATCTTGCCAGAGGTCAAAACAGGATTACCGTTAGTCTCTTCATCCTCGATAAAATATTGTTTTCCCGTAACCATCACTTCATCTTTTTTAACATAACCAAGCGTGCCGTCGTTGGCTCTTACCCTGTACCATTCATCCTTTTCGTCGAATACAGTAAGACTTGTTTCCAAAGTGCGTTCCACATCAAGGCCTTTTTCGCCGTGACCTTCAAACTTTTTCACAATGGGCTCGTGAATGCTCATTCCTTTTCTTACGTATGTCTTTGCGTTAACAGGCCATGCCGTTCTATACACCTGATTGTTGAAATCTATGACCACAACGTCATTGCTCTGTATGTACCGGACATTTATACCGTAAAACTCCTTGAGAAATTCAATCGGAAGATATAGAGTTCCATTTTCCTCGACAGCCGGAAACATCAGCTCCATAGGTTTTTCATTGACAAGCGCGTCCAGGCTGCCGGTTTTCATTCTGATAACTCTGTCCCGGGTAGTTACTATGATTTGTTTAAGAGCCTCATCGTACCATATGTATTGATCGATATATGTTTTGATTGTATCAAAAGGCAGCAGAATCCTGCCCTCCGCCAGAACGGGAGGGTATGTTTCCCTTATCCACTCGCCTCCTATAACCAGATTGGTTTGCGAAGTATCGAAAGGAGCGACCTCTGTCATGTTTGGTGTGTTTTTTACAATATAAACTGCCAGAATTCCCGCGGCAATCAACGAAAGTACAAGAGCGCCTGCTATTCCATAGATTCTTCTGTTATACATGTAACCCCCATAAATAAAATACTGCCTGCACGACCGCATTCTTCAAAATATTACATTTCAATTAATATTATACAGTATAGATATATGGCCTATGAATGGAAAAATGATGCTGTATGTATTGATGGGCTTTAGTTATCTTAAAGAACATAATATCACATTCTGTCCCTGAACACATCATATAACTTGTTGGCATGGTTGAAATTCTGGATGGCATTAATTACATCCTCTTCCGTAATACGCCCTATTATTTCCATATCCTCATTCAAAATATAGATAATGTGAAAGCAATCATAATCCAGCCTTTGAACAACTTCCAGCAATGAGCAGTCGCTCATTGCAGCAAATATTTTCACCGGATATAGTTTCTTCTTTTTAATTCTTTGCTTTCGATTCAACAAGTTCTCCAATCTCATAATACCAATCGTCTCCTCTAGAAGCTTTTCCCCCGGAAGAAACAAAGCCACCGCCAACAAACTAGGATTTACATATAAAATAATCTGTAGGATACCTGCAATCAAAAGGCAAATCTTTATTATTGCCGAAAGCCTTTTTGCAACCCTGAGGGTCCGCCTGCTCCCAAATAATTTAAAAGAGATTATAATAAAAATTTGTCCTCCGTCTAAGGGATACAGAGGCAACAGGTTAAAAAAACCTATTGCCGCGTTTGCCTCGCATAAATTGAGCAAAAATCCTTTTGTGTTTATCAACAATACTGCTGCAATGAAATTCCCAAAAGGTCCCGCCATATAGACGACCATTTGTTTTCCTAAGCTGTACGAACCCCTAAGCTGCGCCCTTATTCCCACTATGGACGGTTTAAACCCATACAGGGCAACGCCGAAAAGACGGGATGCGATTATATGAAATCCCTCGTGTATCAATATAGCTAATATGCATGCCAGAATAATGTTTATCAGGGTGATCCTCCGAAAAATTTTGCACATTCGGTTATAATATTCTGAACTCCTGAAAACAGGCTGCTTACCTCAATATTATTGTCTACCACCTGGTTTTTGATGAACATCAACGCTCCGGCGGTATCAGTCCTCTGTTGTAAAAACACTATAAACCCTAAGATGGCAAAGCAGGCCAAAGCTTGTTTTATAATTTTTACGGCGAGTATAGTTGCCCTGTTTTCCTCGATTTCAGTACGGTTTGACATGCCATAGTAGGAAGGGCGTTTCCTGTTATAAACACTTGTGTCTATACGGCCGGTATAGCCTGATTGATGTGAATATGATCTATAGCGGGAGGTCTGGTACCCTCCGCCTTTATCTTCATCATGCTGCATTAACTCGGCATCAGATCTAAATCTTCGATGGCCGGAACGATCAGGATCATTGTAGGACGAGGTGTATTTATTATCTTCATTTGACATCCGTCCATAGCCAAAAAAGCCCTCATAGGTTTTATCCTTAAAAGGGCTTATATTCTCTGTGTCCGGTATAGGACTTTTATCTGTTTTGTTTTCTGTAGAATAATTATCATCGAAGCCGTAAAAATCTACTCTTCGCTTTGGAATATAACTTTTATACCTGTCCTGAATATTAACTTCTGTAGCTTGAGACATTAATGTACGCCCCTCGTATTCTTCTACTTTTTAATCATATGAGGGGATACACGTTATATATGAACAAAAAAATCATTTTTTAACCAGTTCACGCCATGCGAAATCTCCGCGATGAAGCCCGTTTATCAAAACCTCTGCGGTAGCCAAATTTGTCGCGATTGGAATATTATTCTGATCGCACAGGGACAATAGCTCTATCAGGCCGCTGTTATCGATCTCATCAGGGTCTGCAAAATAGAGGACTAAATCCATCTCATTATACGCGACCCGGGCAATTATCTGCTGTTCTCCCAGCTGTCCGTAATCCAGAGTAAAAACCTCCTGGCCGCTTGCTTCGGAAACGATAGCGCCTGTGCGCCCTGTAGCAAAAAGCTTGTGCTTTGACAGAATAAACTTATACGCTATGCAGAACGCTTCCATCAGCTCTTTTTTGTTGTCATGCGCAATAAGAGCTATATTCATTAATTCCACCTACCCCAAAGGCTGTCATCTTCCGGCGTTTTTCATGCCCTTTATAGGAATGTTGGCTACCAGCGCCGGCACGACTCTTTCCCCGTCTTCGCTGTTGGTCTTGGTTAATTGTATATCCAGAGCCTGTTCATCAATATCCATATAATTCTGGATCACTTTAATTATCTCACTTTTTACCATTTCCAGAAACTGCGGTGATACATTTGATCTGTCGTGGATCAATACCAGTTTCAGACGTTCCTTTGCGACATCTTTTGATGTTTCCTTTTTCCTCATTAAAAGCTTGAATAAATCCATCATCTCCCGCTCACTCCTTAAGCCGGCTTAAAGCCAAATAATTTTTTCATTTTTGAGAAAATTCCGTCAGGAGTATTAAGATCCATAAAAGGAACATCCTCGCCCATTAATCTTCTGGTTATATTTCTGTATGCCTGCCCAGCCAGGGACTTTTTGTCATTTACTGCAGGCTCACCTTTGTTGGTGGAAATGATAATATTTTCGTCATCGGGAACAACTCCTATAAGTCCGATTGCCAGAATATCTATTATATCTTCTATCGACATCATATCACCGCGTTTCACCATGTCCTGACGAACGCGATTTACAATCAACTGCGGATTTCTTATCTCATTGGCTTCCAGAAGACCTATGATCCTGTCTGCATCACGAACTGCCGAAACTTCCGGAGTGGTGACCACTATGGCTCTGTCTGCACCGGCTATGGCGTTTTTAAAGCCTTGCTCAATACCGGCGGGGCAATCCACAATAATATAGTCATACTCTTTCCTTAATTCATCGCAGAGCTCAACCATCTGCGGGGGTGAGATCGAATTTTTATCCCTTGTTTGTGCGGCAGGCAACAGGTACAGACCGTCAAAGCGTTTGTCTTTTATAAGGGCCTGCTTTAGTCTGCATGTACCCTCCACAACATCGACTATATCATATACTATTCTGTTTTCAAGGCCCATAACTACGTCAAGGTTTCTAAGACCTATATCGGTATCGATAAGAACAACCTTTTTGCCAAGCAGAGCCATCCCTGTCCCGATATTAGCCGTTGTGGTAGTTTTTCCAACACCACCCTTGCCGGATGTAATTACTATAACCTCACCCATATGTATATTTCCTCCGTTTATTGTATCTTAATGTTAATATTATCTTTTTTCCGTGTAAAAGTCAATGAAACAACTGGCGCATGCCATTTTTCTAGCACTGAACCACTTCAATTATACCATCTTTTATTTTTGCCATTTCCGGTTGTAGGCCGGTATTTCCTCCCTCATCTTCGGGCATACGGGCAATAGCCTCAGCGATACGGATCTGGGTTGGTTTAAGATTAAGAGCATATATAAATGCTTCCCTGTTTCCCTGGGATCCGGCATGCACCATTCCTCTCAGTGTACCCAAAACGATTACATTGCCGCTTGCGATGATCTCTCCCCCAGGGTTCACATCACCCAATATCACAACACTTCCGTCAAATTCAATGCGAGTCCCGCTCCGTACGGTATTTTGCACAAATTTGCAGGGACCTTCATCATTGTTGGAGAAAAAGGTTTTTCTTGTTGGAACGGCTGCTTTTGTCGAGTTCCTGGATATAAGAGGTTTATTTTTTGTATCATCTTCCTTTGAAAAGCTCTCAATAACAGCTCCGCTTTTTTTGTCCAGCACGGATTTTATCTCTTCTTCTTCCCGGGCAGTTAAAGATATTCCTCTGTAAGTTACATTAAGTCTGGCCCCCCTGAAAAATCTGGCCGCGTTTTCCACCTTGTCTTCAATCTCGTTCTTGGCCTTTTCAAAATCGTATTCTTCGGGAATCACGATAACAAGCCCCTCAGAATTTCCTTTGAATACAATTCCTTTTGTCTCCTGTTCCATTGTTGATTCTTCCTCTCTACCAAATGATATCAATGGCGTCTTCGCTGTTGTAAGCTCCTTTGCTCTGTCTTTCCTTATTTAACCGGAAATATTCCATCATTATATCCCGGCATATTGGAGCAGTTTCGCGTCCCCATACACCGTGTTCCACCACTACGGCTATTGCTATTTCGGGCTTTTCATACGGTGCATAGCACACGAAAAGTCCATTGGAAGATTCCGTTGCTTCACGTCCTGTCTCCGAGGTTCCCGTCTTTCCGGCAACATCAAAGGGAAAATCCTTAAACTGTTCTGCAGCAGTACCGTCCTCAGAGTTAACAACCGCTATCATACCTCTTTTTACAGCATCCAGGTTTTTTTGAGAAATAGGAAGCTGTTCATAATCCTTAGGCGGTTCATAGGTTATTGTTCCGGACTCATCGACGGCCATTTTAATAAGATGAGGAGTAAATTTTTTACCGTCATTGGCAATTATACTTACATAGTTCACAAGCTGGATGGGAGTAAAGGCATTATACAACTGTCCGATAGCCGCCATTGCGGTATTTGCCGGATACCAATCCTCTTGATAATACTGCCTTTTATATTCCTTTGAAGCAATGGAACCAATGGTCTCCCCGATCTCGATCCCGGTTTTTCTGCCAAACCCGAATATTTTTGCCCACTTTACTATATTATCAATGCCGGTTTGTACCCCGACTTTGTAAAAGAACATATTACTGGAAGTCTCAAGCGCATGTTCCAGATTTATTCTGCCTTGATTCCCCCCGTTATTTGTAAAAATCATATTCCCTATTTCTTCTTTATATGGGACGTTGATTCGGGTGTTGGGTGTAATCACTCCGCTTTCCAGAGCGGCAATGGCAACCAGCGGTTTGTAGGTTGAACCCGGAGCATAATTTCCGGAAGTAGCCCGATTAACCACCGGAGCATTAGGATTATTCCACAATTCGTTTATAGCAGCTACATTATTTTCAAGAAAAACTCTCGGGTCAAAATCCGGATAACTGGCCATGGCCAGAATTTCTCCGTTATTTACATCCATGACGACGACAGCGCCCGCATTGGCATCACCGAAATTTTTCTTATGCTCGATTTGCCGGATCCTTTTAATATTACGCTCCAATGATTCAACTGCTACCTTCTGAAGATCCAAATCGATAGTAAGGTAAAGATCCTGTCCGGGAACAGCAGGCCTTTCCACATATGAGGCTGTTGTTTTGCCGTTTTCATCAACTTCGCGGAAAGTCTCTCCTCTTATGCCCCGAAGTATCGGCTCAGCAGCAGCCTCAATACCCATTTTGCCTACTATATCGCTGGCTATATAGGGAACGCTGCCTTCAACACCTTCAAGCTCTTTATTGTATCTTTCCATTTCCTCCTGAGAAATTACCCCTACATAGCCCAGAATATGGGATACGATCCTGGCATTCTCATAATACTCCCGGTAAGGCTTAATAAAGGTGGTGACCCCTCTTAACTCAAAGCTTCTTTCTTCCAACTGGCTCATGGTTTCTACCGACACATCGTCGGCAACGATCAGAGGATTATTGATCTGAGGCTGACTTAGCAGGATCTCATAACGAAGCTGCATGATTTTAAAGGCTTCTTCATCGGTATATGTCGTATCGATTTCGAAGGTTTTTTCCCGCAAATAATCAAAGGCTTGATCTGCCGTAATAATAAAATCAGCGTCTTCTTTGTTAAGGATGATGGTTTTTATAAAATTCTCAGGATTTTCTGTAAGGAACCTTATGGGATTGAATCCTAAATAATTGTTTAATCTGCTCTTTATTACTTTTCCGTCCTGCTCCAGTATATTGATCAATTCCAGAAGCATCCGATTCTTTTCTTCATTGGGCATCTTAACATCCACATATTGAACACAGTAACCCATACGGCTTCCGGCGATGGGAACGCCGTTTCTGTCATAAATATCTCCCCGCTTGGGATATATCACGCCCTTGGCAGAAAGACGATAAATTGCTTCATCTCTGTAATTCTGGCCGTTTACTATTTGTATTTTGGCAAGATTATAGATAATAGCGATCGCCGCTACAAGAATGAATAAGGCCATGATTATGTATCTGTCCAGACCTTCGTGTTTATTTTCCTGTTTATCTTTCACGTTATTATTCATGACGCCAGCCTGTTCCTCCTTCTGTCAACACTGTCAAGAAGATTGTATGCCTTACTGACGGGTTTAAAAAGTGGTAAAATCAGGATGCTGTTATATATAGCTTCGGGTATTATGACGGTACCAAACAGGTAAGGCAAATGACTATAATCTCTGAACATAAAAATAATAAGGAAGAACACGGTTTCTATTACAACCGTGGAGGTAAAAGCGAAGGTTACCAAAACGAGAAATTTCTCTCTGTAGAGCTTATCATTGATCATGGCTATGGGAATAGACACTAAAAAGAATAACAGCGCATACCAACCTAATGTTTTGCCCATTAAAATATCCATGGTAAGACCAAACAAAAGCCCCATGGTAGCACTCTCCACCACACTTCTGAGCAAAGCCACCGTAACCATAAGGACAATCAAGATATTCGGCCTTACATTAAATATTTCAAGATATTCCAATAACGTGCTTTGGCAAAACGCGGTTATCCATATCAGTATAACGGCTGCCATAACTCTGTATTTCATAAATCTCCTCTAAGCATTCCCGCTATTTCTTCTTTAGAACTATTACCTCCTCCAGACGCTTAAAATCAACAACCGGTTCAATTACTGCATAAGAATCGTATTGTCCTTCGTTGCTGATAACACTTACCACCTTGCCTATAATAATGCCTTTCGGATAAATTCCTCCAATGCCTGAAGTTTCAACTGTGTCCCCCGGCATGACATCGACGTTGGGTGGTATGTAGTCTGCTCTGCACAATCCCTTTCCTTTAAGCTCCACATCCCCTCTGACCACTATAAGGTCACGAGATTTTGATAGTCTTGCGCTTACAGTACTGTCAATATCAATAATGGATATTATCCGGGAGGTCGTAAGATCAGTTTTAGACACCCTTCCTACTAAACCGTAGGCAGTAATAACAGGAGAATCCGGTGTAATATTATCCTTCATCCCCCGGTTTATGGTAAACACCTCAAACCAGTTGCCCGGATCCTTGGCGATTATGCTGCATCCTATAAAATCATATTCATCATACTGGTCTTTAAAATTGAGGGCTTCTCTCAGTTCCTTGTTTTCCTTTGTCAATCTGTCCAAATCAAGAAGCTGTCGCTCAAGCTCGTTTACTTTTTTCAAAAGCTCCTGGTTAGCTTTTTTCGTTTCCTTGACATCCTCAAAATATCCGAAAAATTGGCCGATTTTTTCGTCCACAAAAGTAAAGGCTTTTTGCAGCGGAGCCGCAGGAACGCTTATAATATTTCCGATTATATTGATTCCGCTTTTCTCACTATGCGATAGAGCCACAAGGGTAAGTAGAATAATTATAACCAGCACAAGAATAAATATCTTGTTGGACAAAATCCTCCTCAAAAGGGATTCCCCCCTCCCCTATGCACCTTTACGTCGGGCTATTTCTTCTTTGAGGACAGCAACACGCTGCTGAGCGTATCCAACTCCTCCAGAACCTTTCCGGTACCCAGAACAACACAGTCCAGAGGTTCTGCAGCTATAAACACGGGTATGCCTGTTTCCACTGATATAAGTTTGTCCAGCCCCTTCAGCAACGCTCCGCCTCCGGTAAGCATTATACCTCTTTCCATAATATCGGAGGCCAATTCGGGAGGTGTCTTTTCAAGAGTATACTTAATTGACTCTACAACCGAGTTAACCGGTTCTCTTAAAGCTTCCCGGATCTCTTCACTGGAAACTTCCAGCTCTTTAGGAAGTCCGGTAACCAGATCCCGGCCGCTTACTCTGTATGTTTCTTCTTGTTCACCGGGATAGGCTGAGCCTATTTTTATCTTTATATCCTCAGCGGATCTCTCTCCTATCATGAGATTATATTCTTTCTTAATATAATGAATTATGGAGTCATCAAATTCGTCCCCGGCAATCCTTAAAGAACGGCTGACTACTATTCCGCCGAGGGAGATAACTGCGACCTCGCTGGTTCCTCCTCCGATATCAACCACCATACTGCCCGAAGGCTCAGCCACCGGCAGACCCGCGCCTATTGCCGAAGCCATAGGTTCCTCGATTAAATATGCTTCCTTTGCACCTGCTGACATGGCAGAGTCCACTACGGCTCTTTTTTCTACTTCGGTAACACCGGAAGGCACACAAATCACAACTCTGGGTTTGGATAACGGACTGCTCCCGATAGCTTTTCTCATGAAATACTTCAGCATGCCCTGGGTTGTTTCAAAATCTGCAATGACACCATCCTTCAAAGGACGAATAGCAGTAATATTACCAGGTGTTCTTCCTATCATCTGTTTTGCATCGAGTCCGACTGCCAGAACTTGTCCTGTATGATTATTAACAGCTACCACGGAGGGTTCTCTTAAAATGATACCCTTCCCTTTAAGGTATACCAATATGTTTGCCGTACCAAGGTCAATTCCTATTTCCTTTGTAAATAAGCCCATATTTTTTCTCCTTTACAATCGACTTCTACGAGACTTCTTCGTTTAGTATTATGTCATTTTGAGGTCCGGTTCAATCCTCAAATCCATGATAAAACTTTATACCCTTCATTTTCAAGCATTTTTGATAGTCTGTACAAAGGCAATCCCATAACATTGAAATAACAGCCTTCTATACGTTCTACCATAAGGCTTCCGGCACCCTGAATGCCATAACTCCCTGCTTTGTCATAAGGCTCTTTTAATGCAAGATAACTTTCCAAAAAACCCTTTGAAAAAGCAGGGACCTTTACCCTTGTGATTTCAGTCTCCGTAATACATTTAAACGTTTCGGCATTTATCAAAGTTAAACCAGTGATTACTTCATGCCACTTATTTTCCAGAAGTTTGAGCATCCTTTGTGCATGATCTTCATCTTCCGGTTTGCCCAAAATAATGTTATCAACTACCACTATCGTATCTGCGCCTAAAACATATGTGCCCCTGTTATATTTCCCTTTAACTTTCTCGGCTACTGCCAAGGCTTTCTGCCTTGACATTTCCGAAGCATATTTCCCAGGTTCAATATTTTCTTCAAATTCTTCTTTTATATTAGCCGGTATTATTTCAAAGTCAAGCCCAATTTGCTTTAAAAGCTCTATTCTCCGGGGAGAAGAAGAAGCTAATATAATCTTTAGCATATTTTACCTCAAAAAACTTGTTTCATATTACCATATTGTGTATAAATAATTGGTAATAATTTATACTATTCTTCTTTGATTATACACACAGGAAAGCTACTATGGAATAAAAATTTTTTGCAGTAAATTTATTGCTTGCTAAAAACTACATTAATTATATAATATATATCATAATTTGTTACTTCTCTTTTGACGATACTATAAGTATAATAGAAATAAGAGTAAAAGAGCATTAACATTAAGCAAATTAAGAAAATAGACTGATTATACAGACAATAAGTGCAGAAAAGGAAAGTAATATGAAAATAGAAAGATTCGGAGAAAACAGAATAAGGATTTTTGTCTCCTATGACGATCTGGAAGAACGCGATATCGATCTTGACGCGTTCAGCTATAACTCGCCGGAAACTCAGGAGCTATTCTGGGATCTCATGGAGCAGGCAGAAATCGAACTTGGCTTTGACGCTCACGATTCCCAGCTTTGCATTGAAGCTGTGTCGGATGTGGACCAGGGCTTTGTGATAACAATTACCAGAATTGAAGAGGAAAACGACTTTGAGTGTATCCAGAAGTTTATAAAGAACAGATACAGACGGAAAGATTTATCCGTTAAGAAAAAGAGCGTTTCGATATGTTCCACCATGCTGATTTATTCGGTGGAAAGCTTCGATGATTTATGCTCGCTGTGCGTTGCGATAGAGCCTTTGTTTACCGGCCGCAGCAAAGTATACTCTCTGGATAACGTATACTACCTGGTGCTTTCATCGATTGATAACAACATCCTGAACCAGACCAGATTTGAAAGCATTTTAAGCGAGTATGCCGATAAGATGTCCAATGTTGATTTCCTCGAAGGATATCTCAACGAGTATGGCAAGCTGCTTATAGAAAACGATGCCATTTCGTTCTTTGCAAAGTTGTAAATGGGACAAGAGGACAGGTGCCTTGTCCCATTTTTATTCTGTGTCCTTTATTGAGTCCATAGACTTGTCATTCCGGGCTCTTTTTTTATTCTTAACGTCGCATCAGTATAGCCCGCTTTGGCATCCTGAGGGTCGCGTCAGCGTGTCCCTCTTTGTCATCCCGAGCGAAGCGCAGCGCATTACCCCTTACTGTCATCCTGAGCGAAGCGCAGCGGAGTCGAAGGATCTTACGCGTCAACATAAAAAAGATTCTTCGCTGACGCTCAGAATGACAGACTAGGGCAAGATTCTTCATTCCGCCTCGCTCCATTCAGAATGACACAAAAGAGTGTCATTCTTTTATTATACCTTTTAAATAAGCCATGAAATCGGAGCGTAAGTCCTCTCTTTTCAGGGCGAATTCCACCGTTGCCTGCAAAAAGCCCAGTTTATTTCCGACGTCATAGCGTCTTCCTATAAAGTCATAGGCATACATGGGTTCTGCCTTTGCCAGTTCACAAAGAGAATCCGTTAACTGGATCTCTCCGTTTTTCCCCGGTTTTGCTGTTTCCAAATATGAAAAGATAGCGGGAGTAATTATGTATCTTCCCAAAATGGCCAGATTAGACGGAGCCTGTTCCGATTCAGGCTTTTCAACCAAAGTCTTAACTTTAAATACTCTTTGGTCAACCTGTTTGCCTTCCACTATCCCGTACTTGGACACATCTTCAATGGCTACATGCTGGACGCCTAAAATGGATGTCTTATATTCATCATAGACATCAATCATCTGCTTTAGGCACGGAACTTCAGCATCTACGATATCATCGCCCAGAAGCACAGCAAAAGGTTCGTTCCCGATAAACGACCGGGCGCAATAAATGGCATGCCCCAGCCCCTTGGCTTCCTTCTGCCGAATATAATGGATGTTGGCTAAGTCAGCGATCCGGCGAACCTGCTCCAAAAGACCTTCTTTTCCCTTTCTCTTAAGTTCTTCCTCAAGCTCTAAGGATCTGTCAAAATGGTCTTCAATAGCTCGTTTCCCTCTGCCGGTAATTATGAGGATATCTTCTATCCCTGAGGCTATCGCCTCTTCAATAATGAATTGTATTGTGGGTTTATCAACAATTGGGAGCATTTCCTTTGGCTGCGCCTTGGTAGCCGGCAGAAATCTTGTGCCTAACCCGGCTGCGGGTATAATTGCTTTTCGCACCTTCATACCTGATGCTCCTTTCAAATTTCTCTTCTTCCTTCCAGTGATTTGTACAAAGTCACCTCGTCGGCATACTCCAAATCTCCGCCCACAGAGATGCCCTGAGCTATACGAGTGGTTTTTACTCCAAGCGGTTTTAATATTTTAGAAATGTAAACAGCTGTAGCTTCTCCCTCTACAGTGGGGCTGGTGGCAAGGATCACCTCTGAAACCTTCCCGTTTGCCACCCGTTTGACTAAAGACCTGATATTGATGTCATCTGGTCCTGTGCCGTCCAGAGGCGAAATAAGGCCGTTCAAGACATGGTAAAGCCCTTTGTATTCTCTGACTCTTTCCATAGCCACAACATCTCTTGAGTTTTGTACTACGCAAATAACAGAGTGATCCCGCTTTTCCGAGCTGCATATAGGGCAGGGATCGGTGTCGGTAAGATTGTGGCATATGGAACAGTCTTTGATCTTTCGTTTTGCGTCAACCAACGCTTTGGCAAAGCCGACAACTCTGTCCTCCGGCAAATTCAAAACATGAAAAGCAAGCCGCTGAGCGGTCTTTCGACCTATGCCCGGCAGCTTTTCGAATTCTTCTATTAATTTTTGAACCGGTAAAGCAAAGTAATCCATTTAGAATAACCCCGGTATATTTCCTAAGGTGCCGGTAACTCCGCCCATAACATTTTTGGCAAGCTCGTCAGCCTGTCTCAAAGCCTCGTTTACCGCAGCAAGGATCATATCCTGCAAAATTTCCACATCGTCCGGATCAACCGCCTCTTTGGAAATACGAACCTCACGAATTTCTTTTGCACCTGTAGCTACTACCGTAACCGCTCCGCCCCCGACAGTGGCTTCCACTGTTTTCTCAGCAAGCTCTTCCTGAGCCTTTAACATGTCCTGCTGCATCTTTTGAGCCTGCTTCATAAGATTGTTGAGATTTCCTCCCATACCGCCCATGCCCATGGGGAATCCACGTTTTGCCATACTAACTTCTCCTCTGCTTAAACTTAACTTTAATCTTTACTTATAATCCAGTTTCTATTATAAAGCATTTTCAAATGGTTTAATACCCCATTCTTTTTTTGATAAATACCAACAGAATATCATCCTGAACCTCTATATCATTATGAATCTCACCCTATGTCTTTCTGAGCGTCAGCGAAGAATCTTTCCACTTATGTCATTCTGAATGGAGCGAAGCGGAATGAAGAATCTTGCTCTAGTCTGTCATTCTGAGCGTCAGCGAAGAATCTTTTTTATGTTGACGCGTAAGATCCTTCGACTCCGCTGCGCTTCGCTCAGGATGACAGTAAGGGGTAATGCGCTGCGCTTCGCTCAGGATGACAGTAAGGGGTAATGCGCTGCGCTTCGCTCAGGGTGACATAAAAGGTGGTTGTACTCCGCTCAGGAAAGCATGTCATTCTGAACGAGCGAAGCGAAGTGAAGAATCTTTTTCATCAACTAATAATACACTTCGACTTCGCAGCACTACACTCAGGGTATATAAAGGATGACCCCTGTCATTTTGAAAGCTAAAATATTGAAAATAAGCTCTTGACTATCACCCAGGGTATTACCTTATGCTCATATTGAGGTGATAAATATGCTGATAAACGAAGTAAGCAAAACCACCGGTTTAACAAAAAAGGCGATAGAATATTATACCATGCAGGGTTTAGTGAGCCCAACCATATTGGAAAACGGATACAGGGATTACAGTCAAAGTGATATCGATAAACTAAATATAATATCCGTTCTCAGACAGCTTGGCCTTTGCACCAATGAAATCAAAACAGTTCTTTCTGATGAGTCCAGAGTTGCTTTAAAAACCATATCGGTAAGAAAAGAACTAAGTTATCAAAGGGAACAGGCTAAAAAACAGCTTCTTGATAAATTGAGCCAGGGACATGATTATTCTGAAATCAGCATTGAATTGCAAGCCATCAACAACAGCAAAACCATAACTGAAAAGCTCCTGGAAGCATTCCCGGGTTATTTCGGTATGTTCATATGCCTGCATTTTGCCCGATTCTTAAATGAACCGATCAGGACAGAAGAACAACAATCAGCCTATGAAAGAATAATATCCTTTTTGGACAATGTTCCTCCATTTACTTTGCCGGAGGATTTACAGGAATATTTAACTGAAAGTACTAAGAATATTGGTTCAGAACGAATCACAGAATTAATTGAAAACACAAAGAAATCCATAGAAAACCCCGATGATTTCTTTGCTGACAATAAAGAAATCCTGGAGCAATATTTGGCGTATAAAAAATCCGATGAGTATAAGAACACTCCGGCATATAGGCTCATGAAATTAACTAAAGAATTCAATAAAACAACCGGGTACTATGATGTATTTATTCCTGCGTTGAAAGAATTAAGTCCCTCGTATTCGGAATATTATCGGCAATTGGAAGAGGCCAACAAAAAACTACTGGAGCGGTATCCCGAAATAGGGGAAATAAATGAATAACAACAGCTATTTGCCATTCTGAACGGAGCGTTAGCATAACCCCACTTGTCATCCTGAACGAACGAAGTGAAGTGAAGGATCCTATACGTCAACACAAAAGATTCTTCGCTGCGCTCAGAATGACAAAAACTCAGAATGACATAAGGTGGATGCTCAGGATAACGATCAAGTAAACAGGTCACTTAATTATAAATGCACAGGGCAGCATTCGTTCCCTGCCGGCTGACGGACTGTTTACTATCTTTCCCTCCACTATCATTTCGGAGGAAGCGCCGCCGTCAAGATTTACGGCATCTTTTACTCCCAGCTCAAGAAGCTTTTGTCCCAATTCCTTGCCGGTAAGCCCATCGCTGAAACCTTTTTGTCTGCCGTCTGCCACAAGGAATAACACCGTTCCGTCCTCTTTCACACCCACAGCCGTACGCGGGACACGGGTCTGCATGGTTCCCACCCATCCGTCCTTATCAGGAACAATGATCTTAAAATCCTTCAGGATCCAGCTTCCGCACTCGTAAGCCCAGTCAAACCCGGTGAAACTTTTTTCTCCGTTATAAATTTCAAATTTAAGATCAAGATTCATACCCGGTTTTATCAGTTCTTCAAGCCTTGCTTTGGCTTTTTTGCCTACAGCGCTTATTAAAAACCCGTCCTTTGGTATTTCATAAGATTCTTTTCTCTGTATAAGACCCCTGACTTCTCCATTTGAAACCACAGCATTCAGATGATCCACATCAAGCCTGTTCATGGTACCGTATAAAGGTGTAAAAACATATATGCCTTCTTTTTGGGAATAGCGGTTATAAAATAAATTGTCCAGCAAAACACCGTCGCCTTCCACCCATACCCGGCTTGAAGCATCATCTATATAAGCCTTTCCTTTATCCAAAAACAATACAGGATAATTTCCTGATGCAGGGGTATAAAGTTCTCCGTCCAATGCAAAAAGTCCTCCCAGCATGCCGTTGGAATAGGAAAAACCGGCATTCACGGCTGCTTTGGCCTGCCAGGTGTCATACATTACGCTCAAGTATTCATAACCGAATAAAGTTTTATGGGATAAAACCGGCCTGAAAACAAGATCCGGATTGGAAGGGTTAATCTCAAGAACATGCATTGAAAGATCAAAATTCGATTTATTTTCAGTAATACTGTAATATCGATAAATCGGCACCGGTTCTTTCGAAGGCGAAGGACTGGCTACGGGAGTAACGGAAGGAGTGGCAACAGGATCTGGCTTATTTTGCTCATTACATGAGTAATGCCCGTCCTCAGCAGAAATTTTTCTGGCTATGGCAGGGCATAAGATCCAAAGTACGGTTATTGATAATATCAACAGGACTACAATCTGTAATCTCCTAATCTTCAACGGTTTCAGCTCCGTCCGGTTTTATTTCGGTTTCGGTATAATTTTCTGTCTCCGGTTGAGTGGTATCGGACTTATCCGGTTCAGTCGGGTTAACATTAAGTTGAGAGTTTATATCCGGTTTATGGATTTTGTATGTTCTATCCATTTGCGCGCTAAGCTGCCTGTACATCATGTCAGAAAGCCCAACACCTCTGTGGCTGCTTTTTTCCATGAGTGCCTCATCCAGCATATCCTCAAACATAGCGCGGGCAGTGCTTTTTTCTGTAAGACCGCCTTCAGGGACAGTAGCTTTCATCTGCTTATACAGCATTTGCAGCATGATGGCCTCAAACTGATCGCACGCTTCTTTTAACTTTTTCTTATCGCCTTCATCAAAAGCTTTCTTAAGAACGCTCTCAAATTCAGAGGCATCGGTTTGAGCCTGACCGGCTTTTATTTGATCTGTATAATTAAGCTGTCCAAATCCCTCAATCTTCATACTTCAACCTTCAATGACATAACCCGTATCGTCGTTGGCTAACCTGCATTAAGTATTATCGTCTGATATTATTTGCTGTCTGAAGCATCTCATCCGATGTGGTAATAGCCTTGGAGTTCAGCTCATATGCTCTTTGAGCAGTAATGAGCTTGACCATTTCCTCCACTACCTGGACATTGGATGACTCCAGGAAATAATTACGAATCGTACTGGGATTCTCTGTTTCAAAGTCAGGCAAAGGCTCTCCCGAAGCTGTATTGCTTCTGTACATATTCCCGCCTACGGCTTCAAGCCCCATGGGATTTTCAAACTGGAACAATCCTATGTACTGGCCTGTAGGAAGGTTAATTCCCGTATCAAGATCTTTATAAGTGATCTCTCCTGTTGGCTGGATCTCGTAAAGGGCCATATCACCGTCAAAATATATTTCCATGCCGTCCTGATCGAGAACCGGGTAACCTTTGGAGTTGGTGAGCATTTTTCCCTCTTCGGTCATAGCTACCTTAAAGCTTCCGTCTCTGGTGTAATATATGTTTCCGTCTGCTCCTCTCACAGCAAAGAAGCCCACACCTTCAATCGCCATGTCCAACTTATTGCTGGTCTGCTCAAGATTTCCGGAAGAAAAATCTCTTGCTGTAGCTCTGGCAACAACGCCGTGGCCTACCTGCAGGTTTACCGGTCTTTGGGCGCCTTCGGCCGAATAAGCTTTTTGCATTGAGACATACAGGATATCTTCAAATTCTGCCTTTTCTTTTTTATAACCCGTTGTGTTAACATTTGCAAGATTATTTGATATTGTGTCAACATTGAATTGCATGGCCTTCATGCCGGACGCTGCAGTCCATAATGCTCTCATCATAGGATTTTCACCTTTTTTTATTTCCGGACATCCTTATCCTTATTTACATCCTGTAAAATTTATTCTATAGATCCTTATTAAACTCTTCCTATTTCATTTACAGCCTTCTCCAGCGTTGAATCCTGGTATTGAATAAGCTTCTGATTGGATTCGTAAGCTCTTAAGACTGTGATCATGTCCACCATTTCTTTTACCGCATCCACATTGGAGCGTTCAACAAAGCCCTGGCGGATGGTTCCTTCAAACTCTCCATCCTGGCTTTCTGCTGTTGCTGTCAATAGATTGAAACCGTATTTTCTTAAGGATTCAGGATTTTCAAATTTTCGGATCCTTAAAAAATCAACCGTTTCGCCATTCTGGATTATTTCGCCTCTATAAGTGATTGTAAAATCAGAACCTTCCAGTATTACAGGCCCGTTTTGCCCCATGACCTGGTAACCATCCCTTGTAACGAGGCGACCGTTAGAATCAATTTTAAATCCCCCGTCTCTGGTGTAATACTCCAGAAACTGATTTCCCTGTGGAACAGCTATGCAGAAAAAAGCGCCATCATCACCATCAATGGCAACATCGGTGCTGATGCCGGTGCTCTCCAGTGTACCCTGGGTAAAACCGGTATGTACCTCAGCAATGTCATTGTATAATGTCATATTTCCTATTCTAACCGGTCGTGATGAATGGTCGCTGCCGTCATAAAAGCGTCTGGCCAATACATCAGAGAATTCCTCAAACACAACGACATCCTTCTTAAAGCCGTTGGTGTTCACATTCGCCATGTTGTTAGATACTACGTCCATTTTTCTGTTTAAGGTAAGCATGCTGTAACCTGATGTATAGAGCCCTCTTATCATATTAATTTATGCTCCTTTGATAATTGTTCCTACAGTACAATTATCGGCTAAGAGCCCGCCATACTTTAGGGTTATTTAGAATGTCACCCCGAGCGCTCCCTTCTTGTCATTCTGAGTACTCCCTTCTTGTCATTCTGAGCACTCCCTTCTTGTCATTCTGAGCGTAAGCGAAGAATCTTACCCCTTATGTCATTCTGAATGGAGCGAAGCGTAATGAAGAATCTTTTGCGTTGACCTGCATGATCCTTCGACTCCGCTAACGCTCCGCTCAGGATGACATTTGGTGGAGCGCTGCGTTCCGCTCAGGATGACAATTTAGGAAGGGCTACGTTCCTCTCAGGATGACAGCAAAGCATGTTTCCTGGTCCGGTGTACTCGTTCCACCTGCAGCAAAAAAGCCTCCAGTCGGGACTCGATCAGTTGTGGGAAAGCATTACCGTCTGTTTCGATGGTGAGGAACGGCAGAGCGGGATGCTCCTCCATTACCCGCTTAATCAGCTCTTTTTCTCTGGACACTTTAATCTTTATATCATTAAGATTTTGAGTTACCAACGCATCGGAAATCCTGGCAGGCATACAGCCAAAGGGGCCAAGAGCTATAACACCGTCAACCTCTTCCACGATCTCATATAAAGCCCCTCCGACAGTTAAAATCGCCTCTCCCGTAAGCCTCGGTGATAAAACTCTAGAGGCGGCCTCAACAAGATCTTCTACGTAACTTTCACTTACTCTGTATAATCCGGACTGAGCCATAATGGATTTGATCTCATACTCATAGGGATTTTTCACAATGCAGGTGAGGCGGTTTTTAACCCGGTCCAGGTATTTAGATTTTGCAACCAGCTTATTTTGAACAATATAATCGCAATAATGTATCCATTCGCCAACAGGGGCTATCCTCACCCGAAAACCTTTTCTGCTGAGCCTCTCCACCAAATACCGCCGGGAAAATTCATCCCTTCTTACATATATTTCACCTGTTAATGCAACAGAAGGAACATCATCAAGCTCAGCCCTACGGGGAATGGCTCCCAGCCGTTTGGAAGCCGCTATAATTCTTTTTCTCAGCTCCGGCCAGGGTTTTGTCCCGATGGCCTCTATCAAATCTTCGGCAACCTCGTTGAATACCTCTTTTGCAGACTCAGGATCTTTGGCCAGGGCAATGACAGCGCTGTATATATCATCCAGGACATCGGAAAGCACTATGGAATGCCAAGCTCTTAAGGCAAATTTAACACCGAATCCCGCATAGGAATTTTCAGCGGTCAAAGACAGCATGGCAACATTCCTGATGCCTTTTAGCCCCACCAGTTCCCTCATCATAACATTGTATTGGCCGAATCTGCAGGGACCCGAAGCCTCAGGCATAAAATTGACCAGGATATCTTCACCGTTCCATTCTTCCTCCAAATAACGAATAAGACTGCCAAAGGTAAGCAAAAGGGGAAGGCATTCCTTACAAGTGGTATATTTTCTTCCATAATTAAGCTCTTTTTCTCCGGGCGGAGGAAGGGCAACCGTATTGGCTCCCACATAACTTAGAGTGGCTGCCAGCATTTTCGCTCCGACTTCCCCCATTGAGGGTACCAAAATCTTTACCTTTGGATGGTCTATGGGGTACTCTTCTCCGTCAGGGGTTACAACATATACTTTGTTGGCTTTTTTCACCACTTCGGCTGTCTTAAAAATGTCTGAACCTGATAATTCCCGTCTATTCACTGCCGGATCCCGCATGTCTCTGTACCGGCGCACCACATCCAGGAACGCTTCAATTCGTGTATCCACGCCTGCATCAGCGGTATGGGAATCCAGCTCCAGTGTAAGGGACGGTTTGCTTCCCATTATGTTCCTGAAATATGTCAGTAAAAAGGAATCCGGACCGCAGCTGAAGTTTGTTATATAAACACCGAACAGTTTTTCATGTCTGGAAGTAAAACGAGCCGCTTTTAAAATCCATTGGCCTGATGCCCAATACATTTTATCGTGAGAATCTTCGTCAAAAACAGGCAGGAAATCCTGGGGTATAACCCTGTAACCTCTTGATGCCAGTTTTTTAGGTATTCCCATGTTCCCGAGCCTGGAAAATGCGTTATATGGCCTTCCGAATAAAATGATGGCCGTATCCGGAGAGTTTTCAATTTCCTCAAGAACTTTCTTGCCCTCCCGCATAAGCGCTTCATGAAAACCGTTCTGCGCTTTCAGGCTTTTATTGAAGGCCGCTGTTGCCTCAGCTGCAGAGTGTCCCAGGCTCTTTGCCATATCGACAAAGACTTTTTCTACAGCTTCATAGCCCCTGGTCATATCCAATACAGGGCTTAGTACCTGAATACTCTCAAGCTCAGGGAATGCTGATTTAAGAAGATATGGTTCCGATTGCACAAACGGGCAGCAAACGCTCACATCCTGCCCTCCCGGTACCGGATAAGCCTTTACATGGGGAAGGAATATAATATCAGGTTCAAGACTTAAAAGCTCCTGCAAAGCGCCGTGAGCCTGTTCCACCGGCCAGCAGAAAGCTGCGCCCTTGCGGGAGAACCCCTCGGAATTATATTTAGCGGGATAAACCACTTCATAGCCCAAAGCCTTAAAGAATACCGCATAAAGAGGCAACAGGGTATTAGCCATAAGGGATAAGTTTATGCCAACCTTTTTGGCCTGACTAATATTATTGCCAGATGCATTATTGTCTGTGCCTAGTTCCGCGTATTTATGAAGAAGCCGTTCTCTTAAGGCGACAAGATCCAGCGCTTCTATGTCGGCCTCTTTTTTGTCTGCAAAAATATTATAGTATTTATTGCATGCTCCCCCGAAGGGATACGTTTTTTTTCCTATTGTAATACGGGATATCTGGCATTTGCGGTCACATTTTTCTTTGCCGCCCCCGCAGATAAACGGTTCCTTATATGCAACCGTCCGGTTTGCCAGCTCTGCAAGATCAAAATTCTGAGCTTCAATCTGCCCGTTTTCAAGCATGGACATGGTTTCCAGGGCAACCCCGAAGGCTCCCATCAGCCCCGGCTCGGGAGGAACTATGATTTCACGGCCTGTCAAATTGGCCATTGCTGCCGGAACGGCCTTATTGTAGCATACGCCTCCCTGCATGAATACTTTCTGTCCGACAGCCCGGTTGCCTTTCACCCTGTTCAAATAGTTAAGACATATGGAATAAACAAGCCCGGCCGCTATATCTTCCCTGGAAATGCCGTTTTGTATGGCTGTTTTAATATCGCTTCCTATAAAAGCGGCGCACTGATCGTTAAAGTTTGGGGGGGTCTTTCCCTTTAAGGCTATTTCGCCTATTTCCTCAACTTTTAGATTAAGCGACTCGAAGGCCGATTCTTCAAGAAACGATCCGGTTCCAGCCGAGCAGGCCTCGTTCATGGCATAGTCCGATGCTACACCGTTGGTAAGATAGGTATATTTGGCGTCCTGCCCTCCTATTTCAAAAATGGTATCGACCTCAGGATCGAAAAACGCGGCAGCTCTGGCGTGAGCTATTATCTCGTTGATAACAGCGGGTGTCTGAGCGTGAAGACCGGAGATTTGTCTTCCGGAGCCGGTTACTCCCAGGCCTGTGATATTCACCGGAACCTTAAGCTGAGCTTTTATTCCCTCGTAACACTTCCGGGATGCCGCCACCGGATCGCCGTTGGTTCTAAGATATATACCTGCAAGAATAGCCTGATCCTCTTTTCGCATTAATACTGCCTTGGTGGTTGTGGATCCCACATCCAAGCCCAGTATGCAAATATCTCCTTTATTTGCCTTCCCCTTTACCGATTCCATAAACCTTACTTTAGACATACCTTCCGATAAAGGTTTATGTTGAGGGAATTCATATCCGCTTTCCTTGAAGAAATTATTTATATTGATTGGGGCGGTCTGATTCCTTAACGCCCACAATGCCGCTCCCAAGGCCTCAAAACAATTGCTGTAAGCCGGAATGGTTATTTCCAGCCCGGCATCTTTAAGATACTTCACCATGATCCTGTTGGAGGAGCTTCCCCCTACCAGTATTACTTTGGACTTTGTTTCACCCTTTAAAAGCTCGATTATTTTGTCGGCCATCATTTTGCACAAGCCGGCCACCACGTTAGCCTTTGCGGCTCCTTTGTTCAGTGCGTGGGTACAATCACTCTTGCAAAAAACGCTGCAACGGCCCGCTACCTTGTAGGGGTGTTCCGAATCGGCAATTTCTATAGCCTTTTCTATGGGGAGGTCCATTCTCTTGATCTGTTGTAAAAAGAATTCCCCTGTTCCTGACGCGCATTTATTGCCGCTTCTTACTTCAATTATCCGCCCCTTTGCGTCAAGCTTGTATACCATGAAGGTCTCCCCGCCCGCGCTCACAATTACAGCCGGGGAATCCTGAGTAAACTCTCGCGTATTATCGCCGTTATCATCGCTGTTTTGAATATTCATTATATATTTATATGCTTCTTCTGCAGCCTCAGGCTCAGACAAGGTCGCAGCGTTGACCAGATGTCTCAGGTTACGCCCTGTGACCACAATCCGATGGGCATTTTTAATGTTATCCTGGTTTAACAGATTAAGCAGTATTTCTCTGGGATTTCCCTCATGGGATACGCAAAAGGTTTTGTCAACCGATATTACTTCATCTTTTTCCGTAACGCACGCCACTGTTATTGTGGATGCGCCTATACAAATTCCTGACGTCCTCATTTGTTTCTCCGTTTCAATCAGTGATTCAGCCTTACAGGCGTTTATACTGTTTATTCTATTATTATATCCATTATATTGATTTCTCGCAAAATTTACCGGTTTCAGGACATAGTGTTGGATTGTAAGATCCTTCGCTAATGTTACTCACCCCTAACCGTAATGCCGGGAGCGGATATGATTCATAGGGGATTGACGTTTGGTTATTACCTGTTGACCGAAAAACCCGCAGATTGGTGTACGGGAATCGAAGGATCTTTATGCCAAAATGGGCATGTACAAAATGGACCAATGAAAATATTTTCATCGGTCCATACAATCTGCTGTGCAACAATTAATCCTATTTACCGTCAATCAGCCTATCTCGGTAAAATGTTCCTTCTTCAGATAATCCAAATTATCCAGAGTTTTTCCTGTCCCTATAGCAACGCATGATACGGCATCATCAGCAATAATAACCTTTATTCCTGTCTTCTGCTCCAAAAGTTTATCCATTCCATAGACAAGGCATCCGCCGCCTGTCATTACAATACCTCTGTCGCTTATGTCGGCGGCCAGTTCCGGAGGAGTTCTTTCAAGTACCGAATGTACCGCCTCAACTACACTGGAAACAGGTTCCTCCAAAGCTTCCATAATCTCTGAAGAGGTAACGGTAATAGTCTTCGGCAGCCCTGAAACAAGGTTCCTGCCTCTTATATCCATCTGGACTTCCTTTGGTCTCGGGAAGACTGTTCCGATGTTTATCTTAAGATCCTCAGCTGTCCTCTCCCCAATCAGGACATTATGTTTTTTGCGCATATATCGTATGATGGCTTCATCAAATTTATCACCGGCAACTTTAACAGAGGTGCTTACAACCGTTCCTCCAAGGGATATAACGGCTATATCTGTCGTTCCTCCGCCTATGTCCACTACCATGCTTCCGCATGCCTTTGTTATATCGATTCCTGCCCCGATTGCAGCGGCAATAGGTTCCTCAATAAGGTAGGTTTTTCTTGCGCCTGCCTGAACTGCAGCATCTTCCACCGCTCTTTTCTCGACCTCGGTAACACCTGATGGCACACAAATCATAACCCTTGGTTTAAAGAGCTTAAAAAAGCTTCTTGAGCATACCTTATTCAGAAAATACCTCAGCATTTTTTCTGTTATATGGTAATCGGATATTACACCATCTCTTAAAGGACGTATGGCTACAATATTTCCCGGGGTTCTGCCAAGCATCTTGCGTGCTTCTTCCCCAACCGCCAAAATCCTGTCAGTGTTCTTATCAATAGCTACTACAGAGGGCTCTCGTAAAACGATACCTTTTCCCTTTATATAAATCAATACTGATGCTGTACCTAAATCCAGCCCAATATCCAACCCAAGGCCCAATCTTTACAACTCCTTTTCATTGCGTTAGCCTGCAAATTACATTGTGTACAGTTTTAATATTATCAATATATTTCCCTGATATCAATAGAAAAAAGAAATATGCCGTCTTTAACTCTTAATATATAATCAGTTTTCAGTACCTTGCTTTTTCCGAAATGCCATTATATCGAAAAGCTTTATTACAGCCAGGGCAATAACCGCACCTGACGCATCGATAAAAACATCTGTAACTCTTCCGTCCCTTCCCGGAACAAAAAACTGTATCGTTTCATCTATACAAGCCAGGACAAAAGCTGAAAGAAACGAAAACAACCTAGCCTTTTTCACTGACATATCAAATTTCTTAAAGAAAAAATATATCAAAATACATAAAAAGAAGTATTCCATGAAATGTGCGGATTTACGGACTACGGTATTGATAATATCGAAAAGTTCCGAATTCGGTTCAACAGTGGGTAGATTCAATATTCCGGAAACTGCATCGGCAATAAATAAAGCAACTTTCTTCGATGCTTCATTGGAGTCATACCCGGAATGCAGTGAGGAGTAAAAAATAATACTCACCAAAATCAAAATACTTAATAAAGATAATGCTTTTTTTAGCCCGGATCTGTTATGCAATCTATAACCCCTGTTCTATCTAATTTTAATTATCAAGAATATATTACCAGTATTACAAGAAATAAGGAAGGACTAAATCCAGTAAATCAATACGAACTTAGTCCTTCTGAAATAACGCATAAACTCTCAATACATACTGAAATTATATTATTCGAAAACTACAGTATTGTATTCTGACTGTTCACCCTTCATTACATAGACTCTGACAGTAATTTTTGCCGTTCTGAGATCGCCAAGGGTAACTTGATTGATACCCTTTGATATGCCTGCTGCGCCCAGCTTGGCTAACAAATCAGTAACTATCTGAACGTCATTACTTGTAACGCTTGTATAGCTTCCATCGTCGATACCGATTGAAACTCCCTTGTATTGATAGCCTGCGGATACTGTTACCATGGCTTTGATCTTAGCATATAACCCACTTCCGGTAAGCAATGGCTCACCTTCCTTGCCTGGTTTCAGTGTTGCAGTATGAATTTTACCTTCAACTTTCATATCATAATTCTGCAGCCATGTAGAGTCTATATCCAAAGTATTCCCATCCGACGACACCTTGACAATCAGTTTGATTTGCTGAACTAATGTCTCTCCGCTGTATACCTTGATATCTTTGGAGATTGTGCCGCTTAATAATGTTTTCAATGTTTTAACAGAAACATCACCGTCGAATGCAAAACCAGTTATGGATTCAACCAGGGAATCATTGCCTGTTAATGAGAATACTCCATTGTTACCTGTAATTATATTTTGATCATAACCTACAACCACAAGCTTATCTGCCACAGGCGTGCTGGTTACCTTAAATCCGTTGATGAATACATTCTCATCGACACCGGTCGACAAATCAATAGTATAGTTTGAACCGCTCACAGAGCTTCTAATCGGATCTCCGGCGGTAGTAATCAATTCAACTGATGTAACGGGGTTAGACGGAGTGGAAGGACCGGGTGCACCACCACCCGGAATACCTGGTGGTATTATGCCCGAACCGGTACTGTCTGTAACAGCCGTTGCGCCTGCCCCAATTGAGACATTTCCAACGGTTGTACCTGTAACGTCATTGCCTACCATAACGGTTGTGTTGGCTGTATTAACAGCAACATTATTTGCATTTACAGTTACCTGCGAAACTCTGCCGCTGCCGCTGATTTTCGTACCTGTAGCCTCTTTACTGGTTTCGACTTTTGTAACGAAACCTTCTACGATTATATCTGCAGCAGGTGCTTCTACAACAAGGTTTGCAACCTGTCCTTTAACAGTTACCTGCGAATTCTCACCGATTACTGTAACATTGGCGAATTTACCCTCAAGAACAATATCTGATCCTGCTTCGATCTTTTGGATAGTTGTACCGCTGTCCGTTACGATACGTACTTCGTTGTTAACATTGTCAACAATAACTGTGCCAGTCAGAACAGAGCCATTAATAACATGAATTGAATTATTTCCGCCGCCGCGAATTACAGTACGTCCTACTACTTTAACTCTATCAAGAGTAACATCACCGGTGCCGACACCGTCACCTATAATCAAATCACCGGTTACAGTAACATCCTTAAGCGTTACCCCGGGAACATTAACCATAACCGAACCATCTGCAACGGTTGTATATGTACCGGCTTTATTGATGTATGACTTAATAATGCTGTACATGACCTGGGCAAATTGTGCTCTTGTGATATTTTCTTTCGGGCTTAATAAATTATTGTTTCCAACAACATATCCGCCGGCAGCAAGAGCCGAAATCTCGCCCTTAAACATATCAGCTATTTGGCCTTTGTCAGTAAATCGGTTTAAAGAACTATAGTCTGTACTGCTTAGCTTCAACGCTCTGGCAAGAATTGCAAATGCCTGTTCTCTTGTTATTTTGTCTTCGGGTTTCATTACTGTCCCGTTACCAAATATGATCCCCATTTTAACAGCTTTTGCTATGTCATCTTTATACCATGCATTGGCAGGTATATCAGTGTACTTGCTGATGTCTGCCTTAGCTGTCGAACCAAAAGCCCTGTTTACCATTGCAACCATTTGAGCCCTGGTTAATGGTTCATCAGGATTGATCTTTCCGTTATAACCAACCAAGATACCATTTTCAATTGCATACTCAACAGCGTTTTTAGCCCAGTTTGTTGGTATGTCAACATATTGCTGCATAGCAATTGTTGGTACAGCCATACTGACGCATAATACAACTATAAGCGCCATGACACTTAATCTTTTCAATCCTCTTCTCATAGCATTACACCTCGTAGTTTATTATTATTTTGGAAGATTTTATTTAATTTCCGGACTACACCCGGAAATGTCATACTACTAATTATTTCGTTCCGTACACTTCTTTGCCCACTTTCAAACTGTGGACAAACTTTTAGAAATAACTCTTTCGGGTTAAGATAATAAAAACAGAATGTCATAGATTTCCATTGTAACAACATTCCTTATAATTCCTTATACATATTTTACCCTATAAAGGTAAAAAAATCATTAGAAAAAAGTAAATTTTTGTCGTAAGATGTTAAATAATTGGTTTTTTATACTGTTTATGAATCTGTTAATACTACTCTAAAGTCCTACCATATACTTTCAACAATTAAACAAATTATACTAAAAAAGAAGACCTTCCAAGTGAATACAATAATGTATCATTTGAGAAATGGATATAGAAATAATTATTTATTATACGACTATCTAAACGGTAATATACCCAATGAGGTATCTTGAACTATTTCTAATTACAAAAAAACTGTTTGAATGTATATAATATGTACTTAAGATTGATAATAAATAACAATATAGCAATTATTATGGAGCCGAATAAAGAGCCGTATAAATTAACGGACATAAGTAATACCTGAAGAGTCAATAAACAAATATTGGGAATAATTATAACCCAGTTATATTCTATTTTACAAAACTTCTTAATATCTATAAATTTGTATATGGTTTGGCTAAAATAACAGCAAATCGATGCAATACAAACACCCCAAGTCCCAATAATGGGGGTAAGCACGATACTAAAAGCAATGTTAATACCAGCTCCTATTATACTTACACCAACCATGCGATGAGTTTTCTTATATGTTGAATACATAGTACCCAGCATTGATGAAATACAGTTTATTAAAGCCGCAAGAATTATTGCAGGAAGGTATATACGTGCATCATAAAAATCATTTTTCAATGTAATTTTTGCTAAGATAGGCGTACAGCATACAACAACTGCTCCTATTGTACAATATAAAGATATAAATAAATTTGTTATCTCTGTATAATACTTTTCCCTTTTATCTTCATTGAAAACTCGCGAAGAATTAAGCTGATATGCTAAGTATATAGCTTGTTGAAACATATTAATTACAGCAGATATTTTTATTGCTGCAACATACTTACCTGCCGTTGAAAAATCAGTAAACCATTGTAAAATATATCGACCAGATACTGTCGTAAACCAATAAAGTACATTATAAAAAATTAATGGAATACAGTATTTAAATAGTATTTTTAAATCATCTTTTGAATCCGTTTTAAATATAATATCTTGAAAAATCTTTCCTCTCCAGACTAAATAAATCACTGACACACAATCTGACAAACCAATTGATAATAAATAACCATTTACACTTCTTCTAAATATAATTAAAAATAAAAAATTAAAAGCACTTAAACTTAAAGCATAAACAACGCCGCTCATTGCAAATATCATTGAGTATCCATTTCCTCGTACATAATATGCCACACACATACGTAATGAATAAGCATACAAAATAAAATATAAATAAAAAGCATACTGATAATGGAATACAAATTTGCATACTATAGTTACAGTTAATCCTATAAAAATAGACCTTATCATCACCTTTGCCACGGCTGTCGCTAAGCGATTATTATCAAAATCGGTTTCTACTGAAAATCTAAATGCGGCCTCATAAATGCATAATGTTGAAATTGGAAAGAAGAGTTCAGACAAATAATTTGTCAGTTCAGCTACACCATACTCTTCCGGGGTCATATAAGTTGTATATAAAGGCATTAATATAAATTGAATAGCTTTAGCAAGTACCGTTCCAATAATGAAAATAATAATATCAGATGCTAATCTTTTATAATGATTTTCATACATATTTTAAATCCTCGTTTTTATCCTATTCTTTTTATATATTTTTTAAGTCGTTTTATGCTATTTATCCAATCTCTGCAAAACCATTTCATAAGCCTAAAGGGATATGTTATGCTGTGAAAAAATTTCTCTATATTCCCATATTCCCTATTGCTTTCACTCAATTTAGAATTAAAAAATTCTTTGCATTCTTTTGTGAGCCATTCATCTCCATTTTTCATAACACGGTTTCTCATCTCTGAATAATATGGAGTTTTAATGTTCGGTATAATACCCCAACACATATGCGCATGAGCATTCGTACAATAAGGTTGAGTACAAGTGTGCCCTACTGGTATAAATTTAATTGGCTTATCTGGATTTTTAAAAATATTTTGATTGTACGGCTGCCAATAACATGGCTGCGATTCGCCAGTATACATATTTACAAATAGACTCCAACAACCTGCATAACAAAACTCCTTGCGTTTTACCCCTATAACATCTAATTTAAACTGAGTCATCGGCGATTCTAATTTGCTCCATATACTTCTAAATTCTTCTTTGGAATGTATCGACAATAGTGCTTTATCTTTTCTCCTATCATCTCTTCCAATCGTAGCATGACAATAAGCTCCTACATTTTCCAAACACACCTTTTTTATATCATCTAAGTCATTTTCAATTCCATCATAAGCCATCAATTCAATTGTAAATGAAGCACCTGCATTATGAATTGCTTTAGCATTCTGGAAAAATTTATCCATAATATTGAGTCTTTTCATTTCTTTATAATGGAAGGAAATTTTAAAGAATAATCTACACAATAGCTCTTTAGGGAATTTCAGCACTTCGTTTATATTCTTTGTAACAGTACCATTAGTTACAACTTCAACAAAATGTCCTTCCTCAAGAAGTGCTTTGATTAATGGTACGATATCTGGTTGAAGCATAGTTTCGCCATTACCCGTTAAATTAATTAAAGATATACCACCCAATCTTTCTTTTGATAAACATTTTGCAATGTATTCTGCTGAATAGTTCAAAGGAGTAGGTTCATCCCAGGCTTTCACTTGAGATATATAACAATATTCACACTTTAAGTTGCATTTCTGAATAGGTAACATACCGAGAATTAGTTTATTTATTTTATTCATTTATCTTCATCCTCAATTCATTTAAACTTATCATATAAGGCTAAATTATCCATGTATTTTTTTTGTGTTTTACTCAGTATAAAATTTTCTATCACTTGAAAGTTTATGTCACCAAATATTGGACAAATAGTTGATGAATCTTTTAACCATTCATTATAAACTCCAGATACTTTTTTCGTTTTATTGTCTAATACTATACATGGTGTTTGTGTTAAAAAAGAGAATATCATTCCATGTAATCTATCAGTAACAACAAATGAGCATTCAGCAAAATCTTCCAAACATTTATGAACTATTTTATTTCGGTTCCATGTTGGAACACGTTTTTTACAAATAGTGCTTACATCTTTACTTATATATCCCAACTTCCTAAATATATCTTTTATCTGTTTTATATGTTTTTCATCTATATATGACTCTCTATCAGCTCTAAGGCAATAGCCTACAATTTTTTTATTTCCGATGTTTTTTGGTGCTAGATCATAATAAGCTAAAGCAATATCAGGTACAAGTAAAATATTTAAATTTTTATAGTTCTTAGATGCGAATTCATATGATTGTCTATCCCTTGTACATAAAGTAATGTCTTTGCATTTGCAATAGATAGCATTCGCAGATTTTATTAATTCTTCATAAGGTTTTTTACCTCTTTCAAAATATATAGTCTGAGGAAAAATCACAATTTTATGGTCACAGAAATTTTCGATTATTTCTTGCAATAATAACTCTTCATTTGGCCACAAATTTCCCATCCATCCCCCCCCATTAATATAAATAGGTATATTTGCGGGAATTGCTTTTTTTAATCTTTTTTTATATACTTGGAACATTTCAGTAGGAATTTCTTGAATTTTACACATTGGATTAACTAAATTTAAGAACCAATATTCTGCTAAAGTGATTAAATGGTCACCTAAATTTGTGTGTATTGGTGTACCTACAAGATATGCACTTGCCAACTGGCTTTTCTCTATCTCTTCCATTTGTTTTGCAAATGAAACAATTTCAGAGCCCATTTTAATTCTATATTTTAAACCATTTGGAATTAGTGATTTTATCAACTGCTTGAACATCACTCCATCATTCTCCTTTTTTTTATCTCATCAGCAATACGTTCAACAATATAATGTATTCCTAAATCATTTGGATGGATTCCATCAACAAAATAATCACATTTATTTTCATCAAAAAGGAGTTTTCCATCGATGTATGATATCTTTTTGTCTCCTTTTGTTAATGCAAATGTATATGTGTCACGGATAATATTTCTTCGTTCATTTTCCTCTGCTTCTGTTATAGATAATCCACCTGAAAAACGCGACATTAATATAATCCAACAATCTGTTACTTTTCTGATAGTTTTATATACATTCAGATGGGAATTTTTTAATTCATTACACGTTGCATTATGATCATATTCTAATATGATTATTTTTGCACCTAAACCTGCAATATATTTTATAATAGAAATCTCGCCTTTAGCCGACTCTGACAAACCAAAATTCAATACATTACATCCCATTATTCTCTGTAACAAGTTTGAAATTACAAGTCCAGGTCTAGTAGCTGCACAACCGTGAGTTATACTAGAACCATACATCACGATGTCATTATTTTTATTCGTAATTAACTTAATATCTTTATCATCCACTAAAATATGTTTTATAACTGCAAATGATGGATAATAAATGCACAGTGTCTTTCTACCATCTTCAAAAAAAACTCTCCCCTCACAATACATCTGTAGTTCATTTTGTGGAGAAATGCATTTTTTCCAAGTGTATCCGTTATCAGTTTTTATATAGACATCAATTCCGCTAGTTCCAGTTGTAGGCATATGACTTAAAATAGATCTATAACTATAAAAAACCTGAATTCTCAAGCTTTTTTTTTCTGTTTCAAATTCAATTCTTGTCCCAGCAAGAAATTTGCTGTTAACTTTAACAGATCTTGATAAATCCTTTATAACATAACGCGGTAGCCGACTTTTTTCTTTAATAAAAACTTGTAAATCAGCTTTTCCTTCTTTTTCGGCTATATATTTTATTGTATTAAATAAATAATGAATTTTCTGAATTACTCTTAAACATATTCTACTTAAAATCATTATTGACTCCAAAAAAATGAATATGGAATAACACCATTTTTATTTTCCAGTAATGATATTATACTATAAATATTCAAAATAATTATTATAATCCATTTAATAACTATTTGGTCTGATTGTCTAAATTTCGAAATAGTTGAAGGAATAAAACTAATAAATAGCGCCAAATAGTACCATAGCAATCTATTAATTAATTCATTACGGCAATTAATAATTCCAAAAATAGTGCCAAACACTACTGCTGGAAGTACATGTAAGTTAAAAGAATCTTCTGTATTTTCCATTTTTGTATTTTTAAACAACCATAAAATAATGACACAAAATAAAAAAATATAAAGTATTATTATCCTACCTTCACCAGTACCAGACAAAATAGAATAGATAGAATCTCCTGATGTATATATACTATACCTTGGAAATAAACGTACATATAATTTAACCAAGGCAGAATATCCAAATGATAGCAAAATACTAGTAGTTGTAGAAATAATGAATATAAGTTTAGAATCTTTAAGATAATCAACAAGTATTATCCCTACAATAGCCAATCCGAAAAAGATTGCTGTTGTATGTATCCCTATTGATATCAAAAATAAAAACCAGCCTTTTTTACTCTTTATGTCATCAACAAGATAATATATTGCATTTAGTGCAATGGTTAGGGAAATACATTGTCTATTACCATTCATACTGCAGTAAAATAAAGCTAAACCAATCCATATAAATGCTGAAGTTGATACGTCTCGTGATGTTTTCTTGATAAAACTAACAAGTGCCAAATTAACAACTATCGCTGAAATTAATATTAGTAATCTTGGATCAGAAGAAAAAATGGATATTACCCAGCAAAATAATACATAAATTGGAGCTGTAAGCTGTGCATTTTTCAGTGCAATCAGATATGTTTTACTATTTGCTATGGCTGTATATATTCTAGTATAAGGCAATGTATCAACACCTACATTAAATGATCTAGCACCCATAATAAAGGAAAATGAAATAAATATTAAAGTTAAGGCTACTTTATTACCCATTATTTTTTTCCCTGATAATAATTTGTAATTTTTGGTACTTAATAAAGATGCCATAAAAACTATAACCATATTAACTATATAAACAGTAATAGTAATCGCTTCCTCTCTTTATTAGTTTTCTTTCTGTCTTACTGCAAATTGACTTCTCCAAGCCAACCTTAATATTTTTTCTCCATAAAATGATAATAATGCAGCTGCTTTCTCTCTGCCTCTCGCCTTTTTATCAATTAGCACAGACAATCTAGTCCGTTTAACTTCCGTCCATATCTGTTGAAAAAGCTTATCATGAATCTCACCGTGATCCGGTAAATCTAAAACAAGATGAATTGCCACATTAAATGTTCTACAAATTGCAGCTTTAAGTATTGAAGGATAATTATTCTTACAAAATTCTTCTATGTTTATTGCCCATTCTAAGGCATCTAGGCGTCTTGGATTAAATGTATGCATAATACTATTATTACGTTGACGATAGTAATATCCATATTCATTTGAATACACAACTTTATGTGCATTATTTAAGAACAAATGACATGTAGCTAAATCCTCTGATAAACGTCCCAAAGGAAACCTTATATTACCTATCACATCTCTCTTGTATAATTTAGCAGGAACACAACAACTAAAAAGTCTTTGATAAAGAGAGGCCTCAATGGCTTCTATAGTATTTAATACAACATATTGCACCTTAATATCAGACTTAATTTCTTCGTTTGTTCCCTCCGCAATATACATCATTTGCATAATAGCAATATCTGCACTATTCTCATTAAGCATTTTTACACATTTGGAAATACAATCACAGGATATATAATCATCACTATCTAGAAAAAATAAAGCATCCCCTGTCGCCAACTCAATTCCTACATTACGTGCTGATGATAAACCACTATTTTCCTGGTGTAAAACTCTGATCCTGCAGTCTCTCTTCGCTGCATCATCACATATTTTCCCTGAATTGTCAGTTGATCCATCATCAATAAGAATAATTTCCGTATTCAAATATGTCTGACTTAGTGCACTGTTAATACATCTTTTGATAAATTTTTCTACATTATATACGGGTATTATAATGGAAACCTTCATTTTAAGATCACCTTCGTAAAATATTTACTTTACTAATATTCTATTTGGCCAATTCTTTGAATAAAAGCTCATGTTCCCTTGCTACACGTTCAATATTAAATTTTTCAAAAACAGTATGTTTATTTTTGCTAGTAAGACTTTCACGCAATTGCTTATCTTTATAAATAAGCATCACATTCTTTGCAACATCTTCATAATCATCTACCGTTACCAATAGCCCATTTACTTTATCAGTAATAATTTCAGGGATAGCATCAACCCTAGTTGCGATTATTGGTTTATTGGCAAGCATATATTCCGGTAGAACAAGACCAAATCCTTCCCATCGTGAAAGTAACACTGCCACATCAAAAAGTTGTATGTATGCCAGTGGGTGACTGACCCATCCACTTATATAAAAAGAATCTTCCAAGCCGCTTTCACTAATAAGATGCTTTATTTTATCTTTGTCTGCACCATCACCAACCATCAGAAAAAAAGCTTCTGGTATTTGTTTTTTAATTAACTTTGCTGCTTTAACAAAAATCTCCGGTGCTTTTTGTTTTGATAATCTTCCAACCATACCTACAACATACGCAGTATCTGTTATTCCGAGAGCTTTTCTAGATAATTTACCAAAATCAGCTTTATATTCACTAATATCAATACCATTGTAAATAACACGTATTTTCTCTTTTGAACATATTTTTTTCGATAAAGCAGATTCTTCCTCTGCTTTCGAAATGCAAATAATTGCATCACAAAAGAATGCAAGAATTTTTTCAATTATTATAAATATAAACTGCGCAATTTTATTTCCTCTAATGTTAAACGCCCATCCATGCGGATTATAGATACAACGTTTGTGAAGACCAATATTAGCAATCCGGCCAATTGCACCAGCTTTACTAGAATGTAAGTACAAAAGATCAGGATTGTACTTTTTTATCAGTTTCCTAACTTTTAAAATTGCTTTAAAATCCTTAGTAAATGAAATCGAACGGACCATATCAACATTTGTAAAACCATCAACTAAACCAATGTAGTTTTTATTTTTGTATTCATACGACCCTATTAGAATATTTTCATACTTATTATGGTCCATATATTTTAATAGCATTTTTATATATCTTTCAACACCACCGGGTGATTGAACTATGTGCAAAACCCGTATCTTCTTATGTGTCTCCATATTTAACTCCCTTAATACTTGTTTCATCTAAAGTTGCTGTTTGTTCACGCCTTAAACTCCACGCCATTCAAATAGCCATCAAACCAGTTTAAAATTATAAATATTTGTCAATGTTATCGCTCCAATGCCTTGTATTTCAAGGGCTTATTTTCAAGAAAAAATAAATTTGGAATACACTATGCTCAAAATCATATTCCTAGTAGTAATACCCGTACCCATAACCATATCCATATCCTTTGCCGGAATGGACTTTTACATATACAACTGAAACCTTATGGGCTTGTGTGTCACTGAACATCTTGCGGGCTCTGACGGCGGCATCGATATTAGTTTCGCCATGAGCAACGACTAGGAGAACCAGGTCCGCAAATTCGCTGGCTATAAGCGCATCGGTTACCTGGACCAAAGGAGGAGTATCAATAATTATGATGTCATAGGAATCTTTAAGTACTTCTATGATTCCTTTCATCCTGGCACTTCCCATAAGCTCGGCAGGATTTGGAGGAATAGTTCCGCTTGCCAGAATTGATAATCCTTCTATATCATCAATTTGCTGAATTGCTTCTGCAATTGAACAATATTTTGATAATAAATCGGTCAACCCTACAGAATTTGCAAGACCGAAGTATGTATGAATTTTTGGCTTTCGCAAATCGCCGTCAATCAGGAGAACTTTTTTACCTTCCTGGCAGAGAGATATGGCCAGGTTTGCTCCGGTCGTTGATTTGCCGTCGGTAGGAGTAGGGCTGGTTATCACTATTGTTTTGATCTCTTTATCCACACTGCTGAAGTGCAGCCTTGTCCTCAATGTTCTGTATGCCTCTGCAGCCACAGACTTAGGGTCAAGATGGAAAATTAGATTCTTGCTTATAATTCCCGTGGCTTTTGTTACCACTTCTTCTTTATTCTTTTTGCCGCTCTTCATATTCCGTTTTTCGCCGGAGAATCTTGGTATGGTACCGAGTATGGGTAAACCAAGCCTTTTTTCAACATCCTCGGATTTTTTGAAGGTATAATCCAGCATTTCAAGAAGATAAATCAATCCAAGGGCAAGAACCACACCAACAGCGGAAGCTACTGCCACATTTTTTACTACATCAGGCCTATCGGGTTTTTCGGGAATAATGGCAGGGTCTATTATCCTGATATTACTGACTCCTATGATTTCCTGGGCATTGGTTACTACTACTTCTGCAAGTTTATTAGCCACATCCCGGGCCATAATCGGGTTACTGCTTTCGAAGCTTATTCTGAAAAGACGTGAATCCTTAATAATTTCTACGCCGACTCGTTCATCAAAATCGTCCTTCTTTATATTAAGGGAAAGCGCATTAATTACCTCATCGGTAACTAATCTGGTTTTTACCAGTTGACTGTAATCGTTTATCAACTGGTTGTTTGCCTGAAGCACTCCCAGGTTAAGTGAGAGATCTTCTGCTTCCTTCCCCATATAAAGGCTTGTTTCAGCTTTATATACCGGGGTAATTACATATTTCGTTATTGCGTAAGATGTGGCCGCAGATACCAATATACAAATGAATATAAGCCACCATCGACTGAAAATTGCTCTAAAAACATCTCTTAAGTCAATTTCAATTTCATCATAGTTTTGTTGCATCTCTGAAAAAACGCTCCTTTGTCAATAATAATCTGTCTGCCTGCTGCTTGCCGACCCATTTATTCAAAATCCCCTGAACCTTGCTCAGGATGGGTTTATTTTCAACAGGGTCATGGGCATCTGATGAAATACAATATACCATATCATTCTCAATCATGGATTTTGCCAGCTTTTGTATGCTTTTGCCTTCAAGACCAAGGATTGAGGAAGTTGTCAACTGAAGCTTACATCCAAGCTGAATAAATGATGCCAGTAAATCCGGATTGGATGTAACCCATGTGTAGCGTTCCGGGTGAGCGATAACAGGTACATATCCGTTATCGATTAGTAGTTTCAGTTCATTCAGCATAACGCCGGATGGCCTGTCATAAAAAGAGAACTCGACCAGTACAAAACGAGTGCCTCCCAGCGTTTTGCACTCATTTCCTCTTACAGCGTCACATGCCCCCCTTTCAAGATATAGCTCGTTTCCTTCATATATTGTAATGCCAAGGTCATTTTTCTGTGATATGGCATTCAGTTCCTCAAGCTTTTTTCCTTGCAGTTCGTTTTTATAGGCTCTGGATCCAGGAAAAAAGTGAGGCGTTGCTATAATATCCGTAATCCCCTCAGCTTTTGCCTGCTTTAACATTTTGAGCGAGGCTTCATCATTTACGGCGCCATCATCGATACCTGACAATATATGGCAGTGTATATCCATCAAGCCTTCAGACAGCATTCTATATATCCTCCAGTAGATAGTTATAGCGTTTGAACAATTCCTTTGACCTTACATATTCTTTGTCGGTCAAATTATGTTTCATATGATTTATCAGCTGTACGGCTTCTTCGTTGGTAAACCCGTCTATAGCCAGCTCTTTTATAAATGCCTGATCCAGCTTTGCCAAAATGGCTCTGAAATCTTCCAGATCTTTTGGATCTATTTCTGCTTCATGCTCTTTAATTTTGTTCTCAATCCATAATTCATCGATATCTTCTGCATCTTCTATTAGAGGAACAATAATATCATCTTCATTTTCTGAGGCTTGACCGGGAACTTCACCGGCCGGTTCATTCAATCCAGGTGTAGGAAAAGCGTCCGGATCCTTTTCGGGTTTAGTTGTTTTATCAACAGTCTCCTGTGGCACAGTCCCAGTATCCTGTTTTTGTTCTTCCGATGGTTTCGGCTCAGAAGATTCATATGCTGCAGGTTTATCAGAAGCGACAGCAGAATTCTTTGTCTCATCATCTTTCGGGGTGGGCAGATCCCACTCGGCAATTTCCTTCGGCGGGACATAATAATCTGTTTCAGGATTATAAAACACGCCTGTTATCAGGGCGGCAATGAGAATAACGATGATGATGCCGCCAAGTACAACAGCCAGACGGAGTTTTCCTTTTTTGCCCTTAAGTTTTCTTGTAATCTTCCTTAATGATCTTTTAATGCTCATTCGTCCCACTTTTCTCCGTTAAACTAATACCGTAGATACTTTTAATATTATCACAAACTTTTATTATATAGAACATATTGCGACAATATTATATAATTAAAGTTACAAATAGTTAAGTTCCGACACTTTTCGCATTGACAATAGATTCCATTACGTAATAATATAGTCCTGAGTAAAATAGGAAATTTGTCCTGGGGCAGGTGTATATGTTTAGTAAAAAAGAATCATTTACAGGTTACAAATTGATCGTTTTACTGTTAGATATTTGTATAATGTGTTTTACGTTCACTATAACAGATTATATAAAGGGTAATGTATTTAAGATATTCACGGTGCTTAATTATGATTACGCCTGGTCTGTTTTCATAATACTTATACCTAGCTGGCTTGTTTTCTTTGTATTCGCAGGACTATACAGAATGAGGCAGAGTTTCTTTGTTATCATGATAAAAACCGGCATCTGTATTGGTACAGGCATTTTAATATTGTCATCTTTCTTTTATTTTAATCATGACACCGGTTTCAGCAGAGGATTTCTGCTTGTATACAGCTTTCTTGTCTTTACTTTTACACTTTCCCTTCGTTTTGTCGTCCGTACTATATTTTTAATCAGGAAGAAAAATCATCGTCAAGCAAAAAAGATACTGATCGTTGGCGTCAATTCAATTGCTTATAACCTTTATCAAAGCATAATAAACGATCAGTTTGCTCTGGCCGAAATAGTCGGTTTTGTTGCTTTCGACCACAGAAGCAAGGACAGCAGGCTTAGTGATAAAATGATACTGGGCGATGTTAATAATTTAGAAGATATACTCAAGAATAACGTTGTAGATGAAGTTATTTTTGCTTTTCCGAGTGAGTGCCTTAAGGATATTGAATCCTCTATAATGCTGTGCGAAAGAATGGGAGTGGCAACGAGCCTTGTTGCAAACATTTTTGACTCGGCAAACGCTGAAGTAAAAACATATAACATCGGGGATTTCCCGCTAATATCTTTCGTACCAAAGAGTCAGGATACTCTTTATTGTTTCTTTAAGCGTGTTATAGATATTCTGGGCGCAACAGTAGGATTATTGTTTACCGCAGTAGCCTTCATATTCATTGCTCCGGCCATTGTAATAGAATCAGAAGGGCCGATATTCTTTTCTCAGACTCGTGTAGGGTTAAACGGACGTAAATTCAAATGTTATAAGTTCCGCTCTATGTATGTGGATGCTGAGGCCCGTAAAAAAGAACTTATGCCTTACAATATCATGAAAGGCCAAATGTTTAAGATGGTTGATGATCCGCGCGTTACCAAAGTGGGCAAATTTCTCAGAGCTACAAGTTTGGATGAGTTGCCTCAATTTTGGAATGTGCTTAAAGGCGAAATGAGCCTGGTCGGTACAAGGCCGCCAACAATTGATGAAGTGGAACACTATGATAACCATCATTTCGTGCGGCTTCGTACAAAGCCCGGCATAACAGGGCTGTGGCAGGTAAGCGGCAGAAGCACTACCACAGATTTTGAAGAGATTGTTAAGCTTGATAAGGAATACATAGATAAATGCAACTTGTGGTATGATTTTAAAATCATCCTGAAAACAGTTAAAGTAGTATTATTGAGAGCAGGAGCTCTATAAAAGTCTAATATGCAGTCAAATGTCATGATCCGGATTAGGCAATCTTTTTAAGGTATTAACCATACAGGAAGTTTATATTATGGTTAGAATATGCAAAAAGCCGGTTTTAACCGACTTTTCTGCTATCTCGACTGTATTTTTGCCTTGTTGCTTCTCCGCCACGAATATGGCGTTCGGCCTTGTTTTCATCCAGAATCCTTTTAACCTGACCTGCCATATGCGGATCTAATTTTGCCAGTCTTTCGGTTACATCTTTGTGTACTGTAGATTTGGATATTCCAAAATTCTGAGCAGCCGCCCGGACTGTTGTCCGGTTTTCAATAATGAAGCTCCCAAGCTCCAAGGCGCGTTCCTCTATGTAATGTCTCATACGCCTGCCTCCCGCACAGCGCCTAAATTGGCTTGATGTCCCGATACTATATATATTAGGAAAGGC
>Ga0134099_1000148_pt1 | contig 91212 bp, 70 predicted proteins | sample 10_taG_2_FD_105482 | JGI IMG/M metagenome (GOLD analysis project Ga0134099, IMG submission 105482) | Switchgrass degrading microbial communities from high solid loading bioreactors in New Hampshire, USA - 10_41_5_180_A2 metaG | ecosystem: Engineered > Bioreactor > Semi-continuous > Anaerobic >...
GCAAAAGCATTGGCGGAAGAAGCCGGTGTTAACTTTATAGCAACAAAGGGTGCTGATTTTCAGAGTGCCGTCATGTCAATAGGCCCGAGAAAGATCAGACAATTATTTCATAAAGCGCGTAAGAACAAGCCCTGTATAATATTTATCGATGAATTTGATGGCATAGGTGAACGGAGAAATTATGCGGGTACCGGTATAGATAAGGAAAATAACCGCATGATCACGGTTATGTTGAATGAGATGGACGGATTTCAAAATGAAGACGGAGTTATGGTCATAGCAGCCACCAACTCTTATGCTTCATTGGATGCAGCGCTTATTCGTCCGGGAAGATTCGATTTGAAATATACGATTCCCAATCCTGATCAGGAAACAAGAGTCAAACTTATAAGTCTGTATACCAGGAAGAAACGGCTTTCCGATGATATTAAAATCGATAAGCTTGCGCAAAGCTTTAATGGGTTCAGTTGTTCCGCTATTGAAACCGTCTTGAATGAAGCGGCTGTAGTTATGACATCTGAAGGCAAAAATGAAATTGATATGGACAGCATCTTGAAAGCATGCAGAAAAATGGGTATTAGGGTTTAAAAAGAAAAGCAGGTAACCACCTGCTTGATTTGATATAAATATTTTTTCCAGCGCACCGGGTCTTTAATGTATATATTAAAAAGATTTATGATTATACCCGAAGGTAAGGAGAATTTTATGAATATTGGATTTTTGCGTGAAGTCTTATCCCATATTGATGAAATAAAGGTAATAGGGAAAAGTGTTGTTGTGGACGGCGTTATTTGCAATGTTTTGGGAATAGTACGCCATGGCATGGAAATGTCCCTTTTAATTCTGCAATATGATGAGAATTTTCGGCAAAGAATTGAGGAACTTGAAGAAGCAGGACTGTTTGAAATTTCCGAAAAACCTGAGAATAACAGGATGATGCTGCGTATTGACAGAAGAATCGATGCGATTAATCCCTTTAAGTCTGTTTCAAAAGTATTCATTGACCAAAAAGAGTTTGAAGTATACAGTTCAGAGCATCGACGGCTAAGTGCGCAAGACTGGGAACATCTGTTGTTGATTGCCAAATTCCTGGATAGTGGCTGGCAGCCGGATGGAATCGATTATCAAAGAATAGATATGTTATTCTTGACCAGTTTAAAACTGGACGGTGAGTACAATATGATCCCGGACGTAAACCCGGATCCGAAACTGCGTTTTATTATGAGGCCGTACAATGTAGTACATCAAGTGGAAAAACCGGTTACTTTGGATGTAGAAGGAGAGTATACTGATAAACTTATATTCCAGGATGCAGAAACCGGCACCGAACATTGGGTACAGATTAACAGAGTATATTTATCGGATATGTGGGAAGAAATGGACAAGGTTTTTACAAATCCAAAACTTCAAGAGCAAATGACCGCTGAGGAAATTACAAAGGCAAGGTTAGATTTTGAGAAAAAATTTTCAAAGGTTTGCCCCAGGGGAATGTACTTACCCGTGATTGAGTACGAATGTGAAGAAAATATATTTTTACAGTTCTATACCAAATCTTTTTTAGATGCAAAACCTTCACAAGGAAGCAGCAGTATGGCATTTCTAATCAGTCCGGAACAACCTGTGGGTATTTTGGGATCAAAGCTGAAAGCTGCCGTTGTTCAGGAACCGGTTCCAGCAGACACTAAAACGATCGAGGCTGAACTATTCCAATATATTCATACTACTGCCGACAGGGAGATTGTACTGTAAGAAATGATACAGTACTGATGGTTTGGACTTTGTCTGGCCTGGGTTCATTTTCTGGAATTTTGCTATGGTTGCCAACGGTCTAAAACATATTTTCTTGACGCTTAGTTCAAGAACATATGATTTCCATAAAAATTGCCCTGGTAATTGCAGACTATGAGAAAAAATTTGTTGATCATCTACTTGACAATTGCATATTATATTGGTAAAATATGTGCAATTTTATATCATTAAACCGTCGAAGCGGAAGTAACGGCAACTATGCCTTTACAGAGAGCCTGCGATGCTGAGAATCAGGTAAGAAACAAGTTGTCAAATGGGCCGCTGAGGGCGCAGTCAAATGTGAGCAATCACAGAGTATTCTGCGACGTTGTAGGCAGACGTTATCTGCCGGGGATATGATGGTATCCTGCTAAGTGCACGGGCCATGCCGTGAAACAAGGTGGCACCGCGGATAAGGTTTTATTCGTCCTTGACAGTTATTTTCCTTCTGTCAAGGGCGTTTTTGCATAGAAACTCCTTTGACAGAAAGTCGAAGGAGTATTTTTATTAGGAGGTGCAGATTATGAAGATTATGCCAGATTTAAGCCAGGTATATGAGTACGCTGCTTCTGGTAAATATGACGTGTTGCCGGTAAGCTGTGAGATCCTGTCTGATTTCACCACACCTATTGAAACCATCAGAATACTGAAAAATGTATCTACCCATTGCTTTATGCTCGAATCAGCCGTAGCCAACGAGAAATGGGGACGATATACATTCCTTGGCTTCGACCCCAAGATGGAAATCACCTGCATTAACGGTGAGATAAGTGTCGGGAATCTAAAATTCAAGACTGATAATCCTTCGGATTTTCTCCGGCAAATTCTCGCAGGCTACAAAAGTCCCCGATTGGACTATCTCCCTCCCTTTACCGGCGGGTTGGTGGGCTACTTTTCATATGACTACCTCGGGTACAGCGAGCCATCCGTCAAATGCAATGTTGAGGACAGCGAAAACTTTAAGGATGTTGACTTGATGCTCTTTGACAAGGTTATCGCTTTCGACCATGTGAAGCAGAAAATTATCCTTATCGTTAATATGTCGCTGGACGACCCCGAGACAGGTTACAACAAAGCTGTCATGGAACTGAAACAGCTTGCTGATCTTGTCCGAAACGGCGAAAAGAAAAAGGAGCCGGGCGGTAAATTGCTCGGCGATGTTACACCGCTGTTCGATAAAGTGGAATTCTGCAATATGGTTAAGAAAGCAAAACACTATATCCATGAGGGAGATATTTTCCAAATCGTGCTTTCAAACCGTCTTTCCGCACCATTTGAAGGGAGCCTTCTTAACACATACCGAATACTTCGCACTATCAATCCGTCACCATATATGTTCTACTTCTCGGGTACAGATGTGGAGGTTGCCGGCGCATCTCCAGAAACGCTGGTAAAACTGCAAAATGGTGTGCTTTATACCTTCCCGTTGGCAGGTACCAGACCCAGAGGCAAGACTGAAGAGGAGGACAAAGCTCTGGAGAAAGAATTGCTTGCCGATGAAAAAGAACTTGCCGAACATAATATGCTAGTGGATCTTGGCAGAAATGACCTGGGCAAAATCAGTAAATTTGGCACTGTACAGGTGGAAAAGCTGCATTCTGTTGTACGCTTTTCCCATGTAATGCACATCGGTTCGATCGTGCGCGGTGAAATCAGGGAGGACAAAGATGCGTTGGATGCCATTGAAGCCGTGCTCCCAGCCGGAACATTATCCGGTGCGCCGAAGATAAGAGCTTGTCAGCTTATCGGTGAACTGGAAAACAACAAACGCGGCATTTACGGCGGAGCCATCGGATACATCGACTTTACCGGCAATATGGACACTTGCATTGCCATCCGCATCGTTTACAAGAAAAACGGTAAGGTGTTTATCAGAAGCGGAGCGGGCATCGTAGCGGATTCGGTCCCCGAAAAGGAATATGAGGAATGCATGAACAAGGCGAAATCTTCTTTGAAAGCATTGGAACTTGCACAGGAGGTGGAATTATGATCTTGCTTATTGATAACTACGATAGTTTTTCATATAACCTCTATCAGCTGATCGGTGAGATTGATCCTGATATCAGGGTCATCCGGAACGATGAAATGACAGTGGAAGAAATCAGAGAATTAAAACCTAACAGGATCATCATTTCCCCCGGACCTGGCAGACCGGAAGATGCAGGAATTATTGTCAAAGCAGTAAAGACACTTGGAAAAGATATTCCGATATTGGGCGTCTGCCTGGGGTATCAGGCAATTTGCGCAGCTTTCGGAGCAACCATCACCTATGCGAAAAAATTGATGCACGGCAAACAATCAAAAGCGAGAATTGATACTGAAAGTCCACTGTTTCATGGTTGCCCTAACATTGCACCGGTAGGACGCTATCATTCTCTGGCTGCAGATCCGAATACTATTCCGGATTCCTTGAAGGTTACCGCAATTACAACAGACGGTGAAATAATGGCAGTACAGCACAGAGAATATCCCATCTACGGGGTACAGTTCCACCCTGAATCCATTTTGACGCCGGATGGAAAAGCCATGTTAAAAAATTTTATAAAGGGGAGTTGAGCTATGATCAAAGAAGCAATCGTAAAAATCGTTAATAAAGAAGATCTTACTTTTGATGAGGCATACACCGTGATGAACGAGATTATGAGCGGTGAAACCACAGCTACCCAGAACGCTGCATTTCTTGCGGCGCTGTCTACCAAGAGTGCGAGGGCTGAAACGATCGATGAGATCACAGGCTGTGCAGCGGCAATGAGAGCACACGCCACGAAAGTGGAGACGGGAATGGAATTGTTTGACATTGTAGGTACCGGCGGAGATAATGCCCACAGCTTTAATATTTCCACTACATCCGCCATTGTTGCGGCAGCAGGGGGAATAAAGGTCGCAAAGCACGGCAACCGTGCCGCCTCATCCCAGTGCGGAACGGCAGACTGTCTTGAAGCATTGGGAGTGAATATTCTGCAAAGCCCGGAAAGATGTATAGACCTTTTGAAAGAAGTTGGCATGTGCTTCTTCTTTGCACAAAAATATCACACTTCAATGAAACATGTAGCACCCATCCGCAAAGAACTCGGTTTTAGAACCGTATTTAATATTTTAGGGCCCCTCACCAATCCTGGTTCACCATCTATGCAGCTTCTGGGGGTGTATGACGATTACCTTGTGGAACCAATTGCACAGGTGCTGATCAACCTTGGTATCAAGCGCGGCATGGTAGTATACGGGCAGGATAAGCTGGACGAAATCTCTTTGAGCGCGCCAACTACTGTCTGCGAGATCAGGGACGGTTGGTTCAAGTCCTCGGTAATAACACCCGAAGATTTCGGCTTTGAACGCTGCACAAAAGATGATTTGAAAGGCGGCACACCTGATGAGAATGCAAAGATCACCCTGGCCATTCTCAATGGAGAAAGAGGTCATAAAAGAAACGCAGTATTGATGAACGCAGGTGCCGCTCTGTACATAGGTGGTAAAGCTGAAAGCATGAAAGATGGTATTCACCTTGCTGCACAACTGATTGACTCAGGCAAGGCGCTTGAAACCCTGAATAAACTGATCGAAGTAAGCAATCGCCCGGAGGTAGCATAATGACTATTCTTGATCAACTTGCCCACCATGCGAAGGAACGTGTGGCAGAAGCAAAAAAGAAAATACCGCTTGATGCAATCAAACGGCAGGCAATGTCTCTGCCGAAAGGGACATTTGCTTTTGAAAATGCACTTAATAAGAACGATATGTCCTTTATATGCGAATGCAAGAAAGCATCTCCGTCGAAAGGGCTGATAGATCCTGATTTTCCATATTTGCAGATTGCGAAAGAATATGAAGAGGCAGGAGCAGACTGTATCTCGGTACTTACCGAACCGAAATGGTTTCTCGGTTCAGACAAGTACCTGAAGGAGATTGCTCAAATAGTTTCAGTCCCATGTCTGCGAAAGGATTTCACTGTGGATGAATATATGATCTACGAAGCAAAATTACTGGACGCTTCGGCTGTGCTGCTGATTTGTTCAATACTAACCGAAAATCAAATCAAAGAATACATCAGTATATGCGATATTCTAGGACTTTCGGCTCTGGTTGAAATCCATGATGAAAACGAAGTGGAAAAAGCATTGCAGGCAGGAGCAAGGATTATCGGCGTCAACAACCGTAATTTGAAGGATTTCTCCGTTGATACCGACAATAGTTGCCGACTTCGCGGAATGATTCCGCAAAATGTGCTGTTTGTCGCTGAAAGCGGTATCAGAAGTAGCGAGGATGTGGCAAAGCTCCGAAATATAGGTGCTGACGCTGTGTTGATTGGTGAAACGCTCATGAGAGCATTTGATAAGAAAGCCAGGCTTGCAGAATTGCGAGGTAAAGTATGACTAAGATAAAGCTATGCGGTCTGTCCCGCCCCTGCGATATCGCAGCTGCCAATACACTAAAACCGGAATATATCGGTTTTGTCTTTGCATCAAAAAGCAGACGCTATGTTTCACCTGAAAAGGCTTACGAACTTAAGCGAATGCTTTCAAAAGATATTAAGGCAGTTGGCGTATTCGTAAACGAATCAGTCGAAACTGTTGCCAGGTTGCTTGATAAAAACGTGATCGACATTGCTCAGCTTCATGGTGAAGAGGATGACAACTACATCAAGAACTTGCGGACCCTCACAGACAAACCGATTATCAAAGCGTTTTGCATCAGGAATAAGAAGGACATCATCGATGCTCAAAACAGCACTGCAGACTATATTCTTCTTGATTCCGGAGCGGGAACGGGAACTGTGTTTGACTGGGAACTGATACGAAATATCAGGAGAGCCTATTTCCTTGCAGGAGGACTTGGGCTAAACAATATCAGAAAAGCAATAAACGAATTACATCCTTTTGCTGTGGATGTAAGTTCCGGTATTGAAACAAATGGAGTAAAAGATAAAGAAAAAATGGCGGAATTCATTGCCGCTGTCAGAGAGGAAGAAAGACTATGACAAATCCAAACGGACGCTTCGGCATTCATGGTGGGCAGTATATTCCCGAAACCCTGATGAATGCGGTTATAGAATTGGAAGAGGCATACAATCACTATAAAAACGATCCTGAATTCAATAGAGAACTTTCCCGGCTTTTTAATGAATATGCCGGCAGACCTTCCCGGCTTTATTATGCCGAAAAAATGAGCCGTGATCTTGGCGGAGCAAAAATCTATCTCAAGCGTGAAGATCTCAATCACACAGGAGCGCATAAGATCAACAATGTACTTGGCCAGGCATTGCTTGCAAAGAAGATGGGTAAGACTCGTCTGATCGCAGAGACCGGAGCCGGTCAGCATGGCGTTGCCACAGCTACAGCTGCGGCTTTGATGGGAATGGAATGTGTGATCTTCATGGGTGAAGAAGATACCATACGTCAGGCTCTAAATGTGTACCGCATGCGTTTGCTCGGTGCAGAAGTTATCCCCGTTAAAACAGGTACAAAAACCCTAAAGGATGCAGTCTCTGAAGCTATGCGTGAGTGGACATCCAGAATTGACGATACTCATTATTGTCTCGGCTCTGTAATGGGTCCACATCCGTTCCCTACTATAGTTCGTGATTTTCAGGCAGTGATTTCAAAGGAGATCAAGGAACAGATGATGGAAAAGGAAGGCAGACTTCCCGATGCTGTGATTGCCTGTGTAGGCGGAGGCTCCAATGCCATCGGCAGCTTCTATCATTTTATCGAAGAAAAAAACGTAAAACTCATCGGATGCGAAGCGGCAGGAAGAGGTACGGACACATTTGAAACAGCCGCCACCATTACAACCGGCAGAATCGGTATCTTCCACGGAATGAAATCCTATTTCTGTCAGGACCAGTATGGGCAGATTGCACCCGTCTATTCCATTTCGGCAGGTCTTGATTATCCTGGGGTCGGTCCCGAACATGCTTATCTGCATGACATTGGCAGAGCCGAATATGTGCCTGTAACCGATGAGGAAGCGGTTAATGCTTTTGAATATCTGGCAAAAACAGAGGGCATTATCCCTGCCATTGAATCGGCGCATGCTGTGGCGCATGCGATGAAACTGGCGCCTACAATGGATAAAGAAAAGATCATCGTGATAACGATTTCAGGCAGGGGCGACAAAGATTGTGCCGCTATTGCCCGTTACAGAGGGGAGGATATCCATGAGTAATATTAAAAAAGCATTTGAAAACGGCAAGGCATTTATTGCTTTTATCACCTGCGGTGATCCGGATCTTGAAACAACTGCCGCAGTTGTTAGCGCTGCAGTAGAAAACGGCGCTGACCTTATCGAACTGGGCATTCCGTTCTCTGATCCGACTGCCGAAGGGCCTGTTATCCAGGGAGCCAACTTCCGTGCTTTGAACGGCGGTGTGACTACCGATAAGATTTTTGATTTTGTCCGGCAGCTTCGCCGTGATGTGAAAGTGCCAATGGTTTTTATGACATACACCAATGTTGTGTTTTCATACGGTGCAGAAAAGTTCATCTCAACTTGTAAAGACATTGGAATTGACGGGCTGATACTGCCTGATTTACCCTTTGAAGAAAAAGAAGAGTTCCTGCCAATCTGTCGCAAATACGGTATTGATTTGATATCGCTCATTGCGCCCACATCCGAGAATCGCATTGCCATGATCGCAAAAGAAGCCGAGGGATTCCTCTATATTGTTTCCAGTCTGGGCGTTACAGGAACGCGAGACGAAATAAAAACCGATCTTGCATCTATCGTGGACATTGTTCGGGAGAATACAGATTTGCCGTGTGCTATAGGATTTGGTATCTCCACACCGGAGCAGGCTAAAAAAATGGCAGATATCTCTGACGGTGTTATCGTCGGTTCTGCTATTATCAAATTGCTTGAAAAGTACGGCAAAGATGCACCAAGATACATAGGTGAATATGTGAAGTCAATGAAGGATGCTATTCGATAATGTGCTTATTGAATTTAATTGTCCCTATTGTGGCGGAGAAATGCAAAAAACAGCTTTCTATGATTAACTTAACCATAGAAAGCTGTATAAACCCTTATACTTACTACAATCATACAATACTTCTTTTCCACCCTCCACAAAGGCAAGACCAGTATATTGATGCTTATGTAATGTGCCTGTGTCATAGGATTGTAAGTACACAGGTTTTTTGTATGCATAACGCATGTGCCAGATTGTTGGACAAGGAATATATTAATACTGTAAGGCTTGTTCAATTTTTTTTTAAAGGAAGTGACCTGAATGGCAGTAATAAATGTAACGCCGCTTACCGATATAACAGCGCTGATTGCCTCTGATAGCATAAATGAAGGAGATGTGCTCCTTTTAGAGGAGGGTATATATTATCAAACAGTAATTATAACTAAAAATAATATACGAATCGTTGCAAAGGGGCCGAAAGTCGTCTTCGATGGCAAAAGCACTCTCATTACAGCCTTTACACTGTCAAATGTAACCGGGGTGATAATAGAAGGAATAAATATAAGACAATATCGAACCATTGGAATATTTATTGATGGAGGATCCGGCAACAGAATCATAAAAAACACGATCCACAATACACTGGGAAACGGCATTGAAGTCTTTACTTCAAGCGGCAATTTATTTTGGAAAAACCAACTGTTTAGATGTTTTGACGGCATAAGGCTAATTTTAGGCAGTACCAACAACTGGGTAATAGATAATATAGCCAAAGAATGCTTTGATGATGGATTTGAATCCTTCTTTGACCAAGATATGAACAATTCCTTCATATCCAATAAAGCCATAGGAAATACGTCCAATGGTTTGGATATATTTGGGACCAATAATTTGGTTGTTGACAATTTACTGGCAGATAACGGCCTTGGACTGGTGATAGCCAATGGCAGCGATTCTGTGGCTATCGGAAATGAAATTAGAGAATGCAAGGTTGAAACTTATACTGTATTGACTAACTTCTGGAATCATTTTGCCGGAGAAAACCGTATAGTATGCAATAATCTAACAGGCATAAGCAATAATAGCCTGTTTGGAGTATTCTTAAATAATGAAATATCATACAATAAGGATTCCGGAATTACTCTCGGCATGAATTCAGTCGGAAATCTTGTAATGGACAATACACTGGTATGCAATATTCCTGAGAATATAACAGACAGTGGAACAAACAATATTATTTTAAACAATACAGAGAAACCATGTGGACCTTGTGAAGCTCCAAGTGAAGTATGTGATAGCTGCACTGATGAAGCCGGCCTTGAACAATAATTAAAACATTTGAGACATTTTTATTTTAATAAAAACTAAATATATTATGTTTTTTTAAAGAAGCTGTTTTAAAACTAATTGATTAATTAGTAGAGAAATAGCTTCTTTTTTTTATTAAAACCAGCTTATTTATAGAAGTTTCTCTTATCCATTTGAGCCAGATTGTTGGACAAGGAATATATTGTACTATAAAGCTTTAGTAAACTTTTTTGAAAGGAGTGGTTGTATGGCGGTAATAAATGTAACACCGCTTACCGATATAACTGCGCTCATTGCTTCTGATGGCGTGAATGAAGGGGATGTGCTGTTTTTAGAAGAGGGAATATATTTACAAACTGTTATTATACCTAAAAATAATATCCGAGTTGTAGCAAAGGGACCAAAAGTCATTTTTGATGGCAAAGGTACTCTTATTACAGCTTTTACACTGTCAAATGTAACTGGGGTACTAATAGAAGGAATCAATATAAGACAATATCGCACAAACGGTATAGTGCTTGATGGCGGCTCCGGCAACAGGATTGTAAAAAATACTATTAATAATATAAATACTTATGGCATTGAAATGTTAGCTTCAAACAACAATTTAATCTGGAAAAATGAGATATGCAGTGCCAGATCTGGAGCTGGAATAAGAACATCCCAAGCCAGTGCGAACAACTGGATTATAGACAACACAGTCAAAGACTCAACCTATGGTTTTCAAAACTCAGCAGATAGCTCTAACAATTCTTATATCTCCAATTTAGCTATAAATAATCGTACAGCCGATTTTGACATAGGTGGCAGCAATATTCTTTTATTGGACAATTTATCAATAGGTAGTAGAAATCAGGGAATAGTGTTGACGAATGGAAGCAACAATGTAGTTATTGGCAATACTGTAAAAAGCTCCAGGTCAAATGGTATTTCAATAACCGGTCAAATAAATCTCTTTACCGCAGAAAACCATATCGAATGTGCTCGACAGGCAGGAATATCCTATTTAGGCCAGTTTGGAACATTCTTAAGCAACGAAATATCTCATTGCGGAAATAATGGGATTACGCTCAGTTCATCAATCAATAATTTGGTAATGGACAATAAACTGGTTTGTAATATTCCTGTGAATATAAATAACAGCGGTACTGATAATGTTCTTATTAATAATATCGAGAAACCGTGTGGGCCTTGTGAAGCTCCAAGTGATGTATGTGATGATTGCACTGATAAAGCGGATAACAGTTAAACTGACGAAAGGGGGTATGAAATAATGGATGAATATGAGAGACTCAAAAATGAAGTAACAAGATTGAGAGAATCTATAAAAGAAGATGAAAAGATAATAGAAAAATTACCGGAATATTTAAAGAAGAATCAGGAATATTGTCTGGAAATTTGTAAGAAAGAATTATCTATCCTTGAACAGGAATTAAAAAAATTTGAGGATCTTAACGATAATAAAAATTAATTTAACTTATGTTATGTAAAGAGGCTGTTTCAAATAATTGATTTATTAGTTGAGGAATAGCTTCTTTTTTGTATCTTTGTATCAAAGTAACTTCTTTATAGAAGTTTCTCTTATTCATTTGAGCCAGAATGTTGGACAAACATACTGCTATGTAATAATCCGAGGAATGTAGACGTCGGCAACATCAGAAATACTATTATTAATAATATCGAGAAGACATATGAGCCTTGTGAAATTCCGGATGTTGTTTCTGGTAAGAAATCTGATGAGGAAGAAAACAGATTTGATTGATCAAGGGAGTGCATATTCATACAGCAACAAGGGATAATCGCCCTTTATTTTTTTATAGTGCTTTATGCCAGTGGCAGATTGTTGGACAAGGAATATATTAATACTGTAAGGCTTGTCAGATTGAAAGGAAGTGACCAGATGGCGGTAATAAATGTAACGCCACTTACAGATATAACAGCGCTGATTGCCTCCGAAAGTGTGAATGAGGGAGATGTGCTTCTACTGGAGGAAGGAATATATTTTCAATCTGTAATTATTCCTAAAAATAATATTCGAATCATAGCAAAGGGTTCAAAAGTCATTTTCGACGGCAAAAGTACTCTTATTACAGCTTTTTTACTGTCAAACGTAACAGGGGTGTTAATAGACGGAATCAATATTAGGTATTATCGTGCAAATGGCATAGAAATTGACAGTGGATACGGTAACAGAATTATAAAAAACACAATCAATAATACGTTCAATTTCGGTATATCAATATTAGATTCCAGCAACAATTTACTTTGGAAAAACGAAGTAAGTAAATGCAACGATGGAATAAGATTATCCGCAGCCAGTACAAATAACTGGATAATAGAAAATACAGCTAAAGAATGCTCTGATGATGGATTTGAGAGCATTTCAGCAGCCAACAACAATGCTTACATATCTAATAAGGCCATAAGAAACCGTTTTGCTGGTTTTGAGATAGTTGGCAGTAACAACTTGTTATTTGAAAATTCGTCAATAGATAATGTACAGGGAATAATAATAGGCAGTGGCAGCGATACTATGATTATTGGAAATACAATTATAGGCTCCAGGACAGATGCTCTAACAATTACAGGTCAAAGAAATAATTTCACAGCAGAAAACTATATAGAATGTACCCGCCAGGCAGGAATATTCCATCTGGGCCAGTTTGGAACATTCTTAAGCAACGAAATATCTTATAGCGGAAATGACGGGATTCTCCTTGGATCATCAGTCAGAGATCTGGTAATGGATAATAAACTGACTTGTAATCTTCCTGAGAATATAAACGACGATGGTAGAGATAATGTTCTGATTAATAACATAGAAAAGCAGTGTGAACCTTGTGGATCTCCAAGCGATATTTGCGGTGATAATTGTGATGTAAAAGAAAATAGCTCAAATTAATCAAAGGCAGGTGCGAATTAATGGATTTAAAAGAGAAATTGAAAAAAGAAATAGACAGATTGAATGAATTAATAAAGGACTGTGAAAATAAATTGCAGGAAATGCAAGACTATTTGAGGACAAGTCAGGAATTAGCCCTAAGTTTTTGTAAAAAAGAGTTAGCAACCCTTGAACAGGAATATATAAAATTATTTGAGTCAGACTTACATAAATGAAATTTAAATTATGAATCTGTGTGTAAAAACCAAGCCTTTTAAGATTGTGGCTTGGCTTTTTGTTGTGTAACAAATAAAGAACTTCTCTTAGGTAAGTAAAGAAAAAATCAATAAATTAAGCGGGGAATATATTATGATCTGTATAATTCTCTATATGATGTGAATAATATGATATGAAAATATTTAATATGGTGGTGCTATTTATGATAAATTCTAGCAAAATTATTGAAAATGATATAAAAAAATGTTACTATTTAAGGGACAAGGAGATGAAATTTATGATAATCGAATATAAGGTTAAAAATTTTAAATCTTTTAAAAACGAGATTACTCTTTCAATGGTAGCTGATAATAACCGGGAACTATCAGATACAAATTTGTTTCAATATGGTGCTATGACTCTCTTGAAATGTGCCGCAGTTTTTGGTGCTAATGCTAGTGGAAAATCAAATTTAATTGAATCCTTTAGTTTTTTTAATGATCTTTTTTCAACATATGTTGATATTAATAAAATGTTATCAAATTTACCGTATTTCAAACTTGATACAGAAAGTCATAATAAGCCTATATCTTATGAAATATCTTTTTTCTTAAATGGTAAACGCCATCGATATGGTATTGAGATAGATAGTAAGGGGATTTATTCTGAATGGTTGTACTTTGTACCAAAGAGGCAAGAGGCATGTTATTTTGAAAGAGAAAGGAATGCAATCACTCGTACAGGAACATATTTTGAAGATAAAAAAGCATTAGACTATATAAAACCTGATGCAATAAGACCATTTTTATATACTTTAGCTCAAGATTCAATTAAAGAATTTGTTTGGGCAAAGGAAATTATTAATTATTTAAAGTTTTATATTCGCCCAAGTAATCTACCGGAAGTGTTCTTTGAAAGCATGATAGAAAAGGAGATTATAAAGGATTCTGGAAACAGGATACTTACCAAAGAAGAGGTTATATCTTTCTTAAAAGATGCAGATATTTGTATCTCAGATATTTCTGTAATTAAAAAGAAGACTGATGAAGATGATCTATTTCGCCAATTTATTGAGTTTATGCAGCAAAAAGGTGAAAGAATTGAATCTAATGAGTTGGAAACATATATGCATCATAAAAAATATGATGAACAATATAATATTGTTGGTGAAGAAAAATTTCCATTGGATGCAGAATCGAGAGGAACTGCTAAATTGTATGCTTTGCTCTACCCGATCTTTTTTGTATTAAAGGTGGGTGGCTTACTTCTTGTTGATGAAATTGAAAGTTCCTTACATCCTTTATTATGTGAAAGAATAATTCGGCTTTTTAACAATCCGAAGACTAACCCGCATAATGCGCAATTGGTTTTTACTACTCATAATACACTTTTGATGAATCCTAAGCTATTACGGAGAGATCAAATATATTTTATTGAGAAAAATGAATATGGTGTTAGTAACATGTACAGTTTATATGACATTGATTTAGATATTAGAAGTAATTTCAACTATTTGAATAATTATTTAGCCGGTCGCTTCGGTGCTATACCTTATCTTGAAGATTTTAACATAAGTATATAAATGGCTGGGGGTTGTATTGTGGGGAAAAAACGCGATTCAAGCAGTTATAAAAGAAAGAAAAAATATATTCGCCCCAGTCCATTTTTCATTATAGTTTGTGAAGGAAAAGTTACGGAGCCTGATTATTTTAAGGGATTTCCGTATTACGGCAAATTAGGTACTGGTTATAGCCACGCTGCTGTACATATTGTGCCAAATGCAGGGCAACATGAAGCAGTGGTCGCAAAGGCATACGAAGTATGGAAAGATTTGAATAATAAGTATGGGACAATCTCACCTGCTGAAGTATGGTGTGTTTTTGACTGTGATGGGGATCCTGACGGGCTTAATCGTGCGATACAAGCAGCTAGATCAAAGAAGTTTAATGCGATTTATTCAGTCCAATGTTTTGAACTTTGGTATTTACTGCATTTTCAAATGGTAACAGGAGCTATCAAGAAAACAGAATATGACAAGAGATTAAGTGAATATTTAAGTATCGATTATACACATGGAACAAAGGGAATGTATGCTCTCTTAAAAGAACACCAAAACAATGCCATTAGAGCAGCTAGACAGCTTTGGGAACAGAAGGCAAAAATGGGTGAACTTCAAAGTGATCCTATTACAAATGTTTATTTATTAGTTGAAGCACTGAATAGTGCTTATGATAGGCTTAGAAATAGACAATCAATCAAATGATTCTGTTGTCATAGTTTATCTAGATTTAGTATATTTAGAAAGAAAAAAGGTTAAGTTGTTTATTGGCGTATATATCATGTTTTGCAATCATATTTCAGATAAATAAAAATATCGTTATGTTGATTATGTAACATCCGGTGTAAGTTCATGCAATTAATTATTGATAGATGATATTGTGGCTCTTTTTAGAGTTCGCAAAGTGGAATGATTTCAATAACACGTGTCAATAATATCCTGATATGGTTCATAAACTTGTGTTAAGTATTATTGCGAAAGACTTAATGATATAATCAGGAAAATTATAAATATTTTGGGTTATTTATGCTAATATAGTGGTTATATTTCAATCGTAAGCCTTTTCACTTTAAAATTTTTATCGAACGGACATCAATTCCATCAATACTAGTTATGTTAATTTATTTATTTTATTACTGATTTAAATTTGTATCAAATTTCTAATTGGTAAAATATAAGAAAGAAATATTTTTGGGCAATACCTTATGAAATTATTTGTTGAGGAGTAAACTTATGTTATTATGAAAGGCGGTAGTGTTTTATCACTATACTATAAAGCTGTTATGGAACTGATATTGGAGAATTTATGTATACACTAAAAATAATAATACCGGATAATAGAGTTAATGATTGAAAATCATCTCAAATGAGGTGATTTTTAATATGCGTTTATATAGAGCAAAAGGTGGATAGTTTATATAAAAACCTTGTTTCTGTTTGTCTCATCAGAGATGACTATACATATATGAGTTAGGAGCAGTAGAATTTACTATGAAAGAAAAGCTGGATTTTTATTCAAGGTTATTAATAGGTTCATTATTATTTGGACTGTTTTTTGGAGCCGGTAATTTGATATTTCCTGTTCATATGGGACAATTGGCCGGCAGTAATACGCTAAAGGCAACGATTGGATTTCTGATCACCGGGGTAGGACTTCCGCTGTTAGGAGTAATCGCATCTGCCATCTCTCAGAGTGAAAGCCTATATGACATGGCAAAGCCTGTTAGCAGGGCATATTCAATTTTTTTCACATGTATTCTGTATCTTACGATCGGTCCTTTATTCGCTATTCCCCGTACTGCTACGGTAGCGTTTGAAATAGGAATGAGTCCTTTTATTGAAGAAGAATATATCCAAATAGGTTTATTTGTATTCTCATTAGTTTTCTTCGCGATAACACTTTACTTTTCCTTAAAACCGGGAAGGATCCTGGACTGGGTCGGAAAATATCTTACTCCGGTTTTTTTAGTGCTATTATCAGTATTATTATTCGCAACATATATAAAACCAATGGGGCGGGTAAGCCAGTTTGAGCCACAGGAAAGTTACGTAGATAAAGCATTCTTTACAGGCATGCTGGAAGGGTACAACACCATGGATGCCCTGGCTTCGCTCGCATTTGCGATCGTTATTATCTCAAACATTGAAAAGTTAGGTGTAAAAAATCCAAAGGGAAAAGCAATAGAAACATGGAAATCCGGCCTGGTGTGCATTATCGGAATGAGCGCTGTTTATGCGTCATTGGCATATATGGGAGCCACCAGCTTAGGCAGAGTCAGCAGGGCGGACAATGGCGGGAAAATCATGTCTATGGTAAGTGAGCATTATTTCGGATTTATCGGAAAAGTATTGCTGGCTGCTATTGTAACCGTTGCCTGTTTGAAAACAGCGATAGGTCTGATTACATCCTGTTCTCAAATGTTCAGCGAAATGTTCCCCAAATCGGCATCATACAATAAATACGCCGTTATATTCACCGTATTCTCTTTTATCATCGCCAATTTCGGATTAAACAAAATCATTCAGTTATCAATACCTGTTCTTATGTTTCTTTATCCCTTGGCAATTACTTTGATAATATTGTCATTGTTGGTGCCGATTATGGACAAACAAAGTATAATATACGGATGGACTACCCTATTGACAATGATTGCGGCATTGTTTGATTTTTTAAATTCATTGCCGAAAACTATAAAAGAAACTGCTATAATTAAGAAGATAATTGATTTTGCTCACATGTATCTGCCGGGATTTGACTATGGTTTTGGCTGGATCATACCGGCATTGGCTGGCTTTATTATTGGGACCGTTATATGTAAAATCAGAAAAGGTACCATTATAAACAAGGGGTGAAATGATATCCATGTGGAAATGTCAAAAATGTGGCCGTGAGTTCAAAAGTGAAAACCAGAATCATTTTTGCGGCGAGTCGCCGAAAACCATTGACGAATATATTGCCGCACAGCCTGAAAATGTAAGACCGATTTTAAATCAGATACGGGATAAACTTCGCGAAGCTCTCCCGGATGCGGAGGAGAGGATTTCGTGGAGTATGCCGACTTATCGGGGCAAATATAATATCATTCATTTTGCGGCCCACAAAAAGCATATTGGCTTGTATCCCGGCGATAAGGCCATAGAGCATTTTTCTGATCGTTTGGCGGAGTATAAAACAAGCAAGGGCGCAGTTCAGTTTCCGTATGATAAACCTATCCCGCTGGATTTAATAGCAGAGATTGCAAAATGGTGCTATGATACTGGTAATCATCCTTGATTATAAACTAAACAAAGTGAGGTAATATTATGTTTTGGCTTTTAATGGCGGTGCTGTCGGCTTTCTTTGCAGGTTTAACGTCCATACTCGCAAAATGCGGTATCAGGAAAACAGACTCCGACGTGGCAACAGCACTGCGGACTATTGTCGTACTTATATTTTCATGGATAATGGTATTTGTGGTCGGTTCTGCCGAAACTATCACACAGATTGAAACCAAATCAGTCATCTTTTTGATTTTGTCGGGTCTTGCCACCGGCAGCTCCTGGATTTGTTATTTCAAGGCACTTTCCATTGGGGATGTAAATAAAGTAGTGCCGATAGATAAATCGAGCACGGTTTTGACAGTACTGCTTGCCATTATCATTTTCGGTGAAACGAATAACCTGCCTGTAAAACTTATCGGTGTAACGCTTATTGCCGCCGGTGTATTCATGATGATCGAGAGGAAGGACGTTCAGGTAAAAGAGGAGAAAAAAGGTTGGTTTATCTATGCTGTCCTTTCGGCGGTATTTGCCGCATTGACATCCATACTGGCCAAAGTCGGCATTACCGGAGTGGAGTCGAATCTGGGAACAGCCATCCGTACCGGAGTCGTTCTTGTTATGGCATGGCTTATTGTTATTGGCAGAAACAAGCATAAACAGGTTAAAACAATAGATAAAAAAGAGCTTCTGTTTATTTGTCTTTCTGGTATCGCTACAGGAGCATCCTGGCTCTGCTATTACTATGCTATTCAAAACGGGATTGTTAGTGTGGTGGTACCCATCGACAAGTTGAGCATTCTTGTGTCGGTTGCATTCTCCTATGTTGCGTTCAAGGAAAAGCTCAGTAAGAAATCGGCTGCCGGTCTTGCTTTGATGGTGGTAGGAACCCTTGTAATGGCGATATGGGCATAAATACAACAGGACGAGTGTAAGTTAACTTATCTTTGTATTGAACTTAAAGTACTTTGCCGTCGATTGAAGTTGTTGTAAATCGGCCGGATTTTTCAAGAATATTTGTAAAAGAGCATGATGAACGGTTTCAAACTATCCATGTATTGGATTTGTTCCATAGCCTACAGCGATTGGAAAGCAATCAATACGATATCGTTTACAGGATCCTCTTGGATGAAGATTACAAAAGGTTGCTTTCACAGGTGGGATTTACCAATATACGGTTTTACGGAGATTATAATATGAACAGTTATAATAGAAACAGCCGGCGCTTAATTGTTGTTGCTGAAGCTTAATCCTTTGACAGGACGTGGACGGATGGACTTATCGATTTTTAGAGATTGCACTCTTTGCCCCAGGGAATGTCATGTTGACAGAACTTCCGGCAAAAAAGGATATTGCAAAGTTACTGATGAATTAGCGGTGGCAAGAGCAGCTCTTCATATGTGGGAAGAGCCTTGCATATCAGGTGAAGAAGGCTCAGGTACGGTATTTTTCTCAGGCTGCCCGCTGGGCTGTGTATATTGTCAGAATCATAATATATCAAAAGGTTTGGCAGGAAAGATAATCACTATAGAAAGGCTTGCTGAAATTTTTCTGGAGCTTCAGAAAAAGGGAGCAAATAACATCAATCTGGTTACACCAAGCCACTATGTCCCGCATATCATCGAGGCTTTGAATATTTCGCGAAAAATGGGTCTTATTCTTCCTATCGTTTATAATTGCAGCGGATATGAGAAAGTAGAAACCTTAAGACTTCTTGAAGGATATGTTGACGTATATTTACCCGATTTTAAATATATGTCGGAGGAGCCTGCAAGAAAGTTCTCTAATTGCATGGATTATTTTACCGTGGCAGCAAAGGCATTGGTAGAAATGGTAAGGCAGGTAGACGAGGCAGTTTTTGATGAACGGGGCATAATGCAAAAGGGCGTGATAGTAAGGCATCTGGTACTGCCGGGATATCTTGAGGATTCCAAGAGAATTATAAAATACCTATACGATAATTTTGGAGACAAAATTTATATTAGTATAATGAATCAATACACTCCGGTAATTAAAAACAAGATATACCCGGAGCTTAACAGGAAGATAACTGAAGAAGAATATGAGGAGCTTGTAGATTACGCAATAGAAATCGGAGTTGAGAATGGATTTATTCAGGAAGGTGAGACAGCTTCGGAAAGTTTTATCCCAGAGTTTAACGGGGAAGGAGTATAACCTTTAACGGAAACAACTTTATGTCATGACCTAAGATGGTGGGTTAAGAATCCTGGTATATGATTTTTTGATTTATTAAATGAAAATAATTGCCGATATTTGATATAGGCAATTTTTTTCTTTTCACGGAGAAATAGTCGTGTAAAGGTTAAGAGAAACGGATTGGAATTAAATTGCCTAAAGAAATTTTAGATGAGAAAGGAATGTTAGTGTTATGCTTTGGAAAGACCGGTATGAACTTGGTGTTCCTGAGATAGATGCGCAACATAAAGAATTATTCAGGCGTGTCGAATCGTTTTTGAAAGTATTGCGATCCGGAGATTGTTGGGAAGAGAAAATCCCGGCCATAAATGAGACACTGGAGTTCATGAAGAAATATGTTGTAGAGCATTTCCGTGATGAAGAGAATTACCAGTTGAGCATCAACTATCCCTTATATGAAGAACATAAACAAACCCATGTGGATATGGTCAATTATGTACTGGAAGTTTCGAAGAAATACGAAGAATCCGGTAATAACGAGGAACTGATGCAGCAGTTCGGAGGAAGACTGCTGGCATGGCTGATCAACCATGTAGCCTCGGCAGACCAACACATAGCCGATTATGCAAGAAAGAAAGGAATGGACTGAAATGATTGATATACTACATAGTGCTTTTGTCGAAGCAACAAATAATGTATTTCAATTGATGCTTAACATTACCGATATCTCCAATCATCCGACGGAAGATTTTAAATGTGAGGATGAGATTGATATATCCATCGGTGTTATTGGCGACCTTCAGGGAGAGGTTATTTACCGGTTTCCTGTGGCTACATCCATTAATATGGTAAATATCATGAGTGGAATGGAATTTGAAGAAGTGGATGCTTTTGTAACTTCTGCTGTATCAGAGATTGCCAATATTATAAGCGGAAATGTTCTTACGGCACTTTCGACAAGTGACATGAAATGTGACATATTACCTCCGGTACAGTACAAGCCGGATGAAAACAAGGAATATGAAATTAAAACAAGCTGCTGCATTTGTACAACAATCGGTGAGGTATGTCTTGAAATCAGATTGAATAAGGCATCCTGATTATTATTAGAGAGAGATAGGAACAGTTTGTGTCTTTGGCTTACCGCAAAGTCAGGATCAGGTCGAACTGTTCCTTTTTATTTTATGGTTGATACTATGGTTTAAATGGTTATATTATATTCTATAGAATTAAGCAGTAACAAAAAAGAGTGATGATATGTTCTTTGTGGCGTTTTTTGGCATTCAGGACAAAGAAAAATATATAGGGACTTACAACAATATAATGTGTCCTTCCTGCGGAAGACTGGCCAGATATGAGATTTATAAGCATTATAGCTATTTTCACATATTTTTGATACCAACTTTCAGATGGAATGAAAGGTATATTGTAAAGGCCTCATGCTGCGGAAGTCTCTTTGAGTTGGACCCGTTGGTTGGCAAAGAATTCGAGAAAAATCCTGATACTGAGATCAAAAATGAGAATTTGCGGCGGATCAGCAATTATTCGCCCTTTAAGTATTGTCCCAACTGCAGAGCTGATGTGCCTGCAGAATTTAATTACTGCCCCTATTGCGGCGGGAAGTTGTAGATCACAGACCTTTCGTTGGCGTTTTTGATGACATTTAAAAAGGAGATATTTATGAAAATAGAAAAAGTAACAATAGAAGATGCGGCAGAACTGCTTTCGATATATGAACCCTATGTAAGGGAGACTGCGATTTCTTTTGAACATGAAGTGCCGACTTTAGAGGAATTCCAGACAAGAATTAAAAACATATCATCAAAATACCCCTATTTAAAGGCAGTAGAAAATGGAGAAATTTTAGGATTTGCATATGCCAATACTTTCAAAGACCGCAAAGCATATGACTGGGCTGTGGAAACAACTGTCTATGTTAAACAGGGCAAACACAGAATGGGAATAGGGAAACTTCTTTATGATCAATTGGAAAAATCTTTGAAGGGCATGGGAATTCTCAACATGAATGCCTGCATAGCTGTTCCCGTGAAAGAAGACGGCCGCCTTACAGATGCCAGCTATCGTTTCCATAAGGAAATGGGGTTCACTTTGGTAGGGAGGTTTCATAACATCGGATACAAGTTTAATGACTGGTACGATATGATTTGGATGGAAAAGATGATTGGCGAGCATAATGCAATTGCTCCGGATGTGCAGTTTGGAAAATGGAGTTTGTAAACTGATAAAATCCGGGCTCCTGTTGGATAAAAATATACTCTAGCCTTTTGCCAGTTCCTGCAGTGTATCTCCTGTGATCCTGTATACCGTCCAGTCCTTCATTGGTTCAGCGCCAAGAGAAAGATAAAAATCAATGCTTGGTTGATTCCAGTCCAGACACCACCATTCCAGTCGGCCACAACCACGCTCTACAGCAATTTGTGCAAGTATCTTGAGGAGTCCTTTGCCGTAGCCTTTTCCGCGGTATTCAGGAAGGACGTATAAATCTTCCAGATAGATTCCGGCTCTGCCAAGAAATGTAGAGAAATTGTGAAAGAACAAAGCAAACCCAACCTGTTTGCCATACTCCAGAGCAAAGATCACTTCGGCCTTCTGTTTTTCAAATATCCATTCTCTCAGTGTGGCTTCATCTGCCACCACCTCATCCAACATTTTCTCGTAAGAAGCAAGTTCTTTTATAAAATACAGAATAAGCGGTGTGTCCTCTGGAGTTGCAAATCTATATTCCATAGTGGTACTCCTAAAAAACAGAATTTTTATCTTTAATGATACAGGATAAATCATATATATTAAAGTGTATATTGATAACATCGCGCATTAAAATGAAGAAGCTATCTTTTCAGTTTTGAAAAGTATAATATAATTAAAAGCAGTGGAGCAGAAAAAACATAACATCGGTTTATTGTTTATTCTAAGTTTAGGATTAAAGCATATAATCAAAATTACAGCAAGCATGTGCAGAAAGAAGATGTGATTATGAAAAATTGGTTTATCAATCTGGGATATAAGTTAAGAAGCTTTATGCATGGAAGGTATGGCTATGACGAATTTTCCCGGTTCCTTTCAATCACCGGCATTGTCCTTTTGTTCCTGTCATATATTCCGTTTTTTAGATTTTTATATTTTTTAGCCTTCATTTTGGTCATATGGGCATATGTTCGGGCATTGTCAAAGAATATATACAAGCGGCAAATGGAAAGATATAAATATCTGGTAATCCAAGATAAAATCAAACAGAAATTTACGCTTAGGAAAAATATTTGGCGTGAGCGAAAAACGCATAAATATTACAAATGCCCACGCTGTAAAGCTTTTGTCCGCATCATGAAGCCCGAAAAAGGAAAAAAGATAATTATTCAATGTCCCAAATGCGGACAAGAAATAAAAAAGAAAATATGAAAAATGATAATGATAGATCCCCACATTTTATAATGCATTGAAGATACCCGGACGAATGTTGTCCCGGGTGTCTTTGTAATTGTATTTCTTCTTGGTTCCGTATATAATCTGATACAGATAAATATGAAATGACAAACTCTGATAAAATACAACTTTAATAACGCATTGTACAAGCGGGACTTATTAAAGATACTGAGAGAATCGGCATTATATAGATTATCCTCGAGGATGCATTAAAAAAGGTGAAAAAATGAAACATAATTCGGAAGATAGTCAAAACAGTATCATAGAATCGTTTCAATCCTTATTATTAAGACAAGATGTGCTGGCAAAAGTAATCGAGTTCTTTCCGTATCCGATTCAGCTTTTCTCTCCGGATGGGACGGCTATAATGGTTAACAAAGCAGTGCTGGATATTATAGGCGTGAGATGTGTGGATTCCCATGTAGGAAAATACAATGTTTTCGAGGATCCAATCGTGCAGCGGCTTGGTTTTATAGAACAAATCAGAAAGGTTTTGAAAGGGGAAATCGTACGACTGACAGATTTTAATGCGCCATACCATGATATGAAGCGGTATTTTAATGTAGTTGACAGGGATATCAATACAATAAGCTCGGACATTATTTGTTTCCCCTTGATAAATACTGATGGTGAGGTAGAATACTTTGCCGCTGTTTTTATTATTAAAAATATATACAGTGGAAAAGAAGAAATAGCACGGGGAAGAAGATACATAGAAACCCACTGGAAGGAACCATTTGATATAAATAAAACAGCAAAAGCGGCATATCTAAGCAGGGCACAATTCACTAAATTATTTAAGGAAAATACCGGCGTAACACCACATGAATATTATATAAATTATAAAATCAGTAAACTTAAGGATAAGCTTCTGGATACCAATCTTACCATTGCTCAGGCTTTTGCCGCTTGCAATATGAATTATAACGGCCATTACGCAAGGCTATTCAAAGAAAAAGTCGGCGTTTCTCCGTCAGCATATCGTAAAATGTATATAAAGAAGTAGACTGATAGACTGATAAATTGACTTAAAAGTCAGGTTTTTGTTATAAAAAAGCCAGACTTTTTTACTTTTTAAGATAAGATTTTTCCTACTTATTATAAGCATATCAAACCTATTATCATATCAAGAAGTTTTATAGAATTATGATGAAATCTTGAAGAAGTTTATTGCACTGTAGGTTAACAGACATACATGTACAAGGGCAGGAATGGCACAGATACTCTATAATCTTTTGTCGAAATAATTTAAAAGATGTTGCTAAAATATTGTGAAAAACAGGGGGGGATCAATCCCCCCCTTCTTTTGAAATAAACTGCTTAATATATAGGGACAGTTTTTTATAATATCGTAACTATAATACGAATCATTATTATATCTGTGGTAATGTACCTTTTCGGTTTTTCATTGGCATTGGACAGATTAAGAAAAGAAACAAGATTATAACCTTTGCTACTTTAATTCTATCATAATAAAAATATATATTATAGACTATTTGTTTTTAGATCATAATCGTATAATAGACTTCCAAATCTTAATTCAATTTAATAATACCAGTATAGGGAGGAAATATTCATGGGAATAAGCAACGTCCAAATTCATGACGAAGAAAGTGTACAAAATGTGGGACCATCAAAAATAACGATAGTTTATCAACGATTTGGAAATCCTGCATCACCTCCTGTTTTTATGATTATGGGTGCTGGCGCGCAAATGATTAACTGGCCTGAAGGTTTTTGCGTTGAACTGGCAAGACACGATTTACATCCAATCCGGTTTGATAATAGAGATGCCGGACTTTCAACTCACTTTTCAGATGCTCCTGTCCCGGATTTCCCGGCCATACAAGCCGGTGATTTTTCTACAATATCCTATACTCTTTCTGACATGGCTGCAGACGTGGTAGGTCTTATGGATGCGCTCGGATATGACAGCGTCCACCTGGTTGGTGCGTCAATGGGAGGAATGATAGCTCAAACAATAGCTATAGAGTATCCTAATAGAGTTCGTTCGCTGATATCTATGATGTCTACTACCGGAGACAGTTCTGTAGGACAGCCCGACTATTCAGTATTGGCAAATCTGGGTTCGCCGCCTTATGATGATCGCCAAGCCTACATCAATTGGCAGATAAAATCACGTAAAGCAATTGGTTCTCCTAAATATCCTTTAGACGAAAAGGCTACCGCTCAAATTGCAGGACTTGCCTGGGATCGTGATCATGATCCGCTGGGTATGATGCGTCAGGCTGTGGCAGTCATAAAATCCGGCGATAGAACTGAAAAGCTTCGTTATATTGATATACCAACTCTGGTTATTCACGGTGAAAGTGATAAAATGATTGATATAAGCGGAGGACGTGCCACAGCAGCAGCTATTCCAAATGCAGAGTTGGTAACCTTCGAAGGAATGGGGCATGATCTTCCAAGACAATTATGGCCAGAGTTTGCTATAAGGATTGCAAATCTTATACATCGTGCTGAACATTTATTTTGTGGTGGTAAACGGAATAGATAATTCGCTGAGAGAAAAAATGCGTTAGTTAAAGTACTTCTATAATAACTTAGAGTGCCTTGCGGAATAATTCCAGAGTTCCCTTTATATTTCAGCTTGCTGTCATAGCAGGTTGGATGTAGGATTATACTATACTAATTACAAACGTAAACGTAAATTTGTGGAGGTAAAACAAATATTATAATGGAGATAAAGAAGATTACTGCAAATGGCAGCGAGATAGCAATTGTAAACAGCAAAGAGGTTATAATTTCAGATGTGCAGTCAGCGCTGGATTTTATGATGTCGGTAAATTATGAAACTGGATGCCGCTTTATTGTAATAAACAAAGAAGCTTTGATTGAGGACTTCTTTATTTTAAGTACAAGAATTGCCGGTGAAATTCTGCAAAAGTTTGTTAACTATCAGATTAAACTCGCGATTGTAGGCGACTTTTCCGGCTATACCAGCAAGCCGCTTAAAGATTTTATATATGAAAGCAACAAGGGAAGGGATATCTTCTTCGTATCTTCTGAAGAAGAGGCCATTGATAAATTGAGCAGACGATAAAGTAGAAAAAGATATATTTTTTTAACATTGAGTACATTACCTTTTTGTGTTAGAATATACGGCGACACAAATAAAAATTCAGGAGTAACCCAAACAATGACCGCTTCAATTCGTTTAAGATAAGCAAGCAATAAAAAAGGCAGAATCTATTCACAATGATCGGCTGTTTTGTTGTGCTTATTGATACGAAATGGAGCATTCATTAGTTGCGGTGTTGCAGGCTGATTAGCCATACCATTATTAAATTTATCATCTAAATGGATGTTTTCAAATTGTATGCATGCAGACCAAAAAGCCACATTGTGGATTCAGGCCTGCATTTTTTATTGCACCAAACCTTTTATTTGAAAATCCAAGAAAGCAATATATAGGAGAAATCGATATGGAAAAATTAAATAATTGGAAATATAAGTTTTTTACAATATGGGCAGGTCAGGCAGTGTCTTTGATAACCAGTGCCATCGTAGGTGTTGGAGTGGAATTTCACTTTGGTACCTTCTCCTACAGAACCTTCCTTATTGTTGAAGGACTGTAGGTTTTAAAAATCTGCTCAAAATTGACAGCCACACTGTCAGCGGCTATGCCGCTGACACGGAAAACAGCATAATATGGCTGTTTTTTGGCTATCTCCTTCACAACTTCATCGGTAACCTCGTTATCGAAACAGGCCATCAAATATCCGTCAGCCACGCTGAAAACTTTTTTGCCGCTTATGACCACTTCTTCAATTTTGCTGGAAAGCAGCACGCCTAAATCCAACATTACCTGGAAGAGCAAATCCTCCGGGGTACGGTCAGGCTTTATGTTGTCTGTCAGGAAGTGCAGTAAATCCCTTGTGTATTCATCGGGACTGTAATAAACCTGTTCCATGTTGGTAGAATCAACTTTTAAGACCCTGAAACCGGTATCCAAGCTGCCTGCCGCTTCCGGATAATCTTTAAGGATTCTCTTTCCGGCCCTGCGGATGCGTTCTTTTCCTATATCTGCAATGGTTTTATATCCTTTTTTATAGGCTTCGGAAGTTTCATCGCAGGGTTCGGGAAGCTGTACCATGATGAATTTGCGGCTGCCGCCGTCTTCGGCGTTGAGCTGCATGACGGCATGGGCCGTGGAAGCCGATCCTGAGAAAAAGTCGAGGACCGTAAATTCATTATCAAAATAGCCGATTGTGTTGATAAGGTATTTCAACAAAGAAACAGGTTTCGGGTAATCCATTATTTTTTCAGCATTAAATATTGAAATCAGTTCCTGGTAAGCATCTTCATTTGTACCGATACCAAGTTTACTGTCCAGTATATCCACCGGTCTCTTGATTTTTTTATCCTGATCTGCCCTGAACACGTTAAAGCCGAATTTTGAAGAGAGGGAAACCCTGGTACCTAATTTTAATTCTTTGTCCAACTTCTGCTGTATCCAGACAAACGGACCGGTTACGGTGATTTGATCAACGATCATATTGTTTTTTACGATAATATCTGCCTCAAAGCGTAATGAAGAAGTACCTGCTCCATAAATACCCGCTTTGTAAACCCCGTCATTAAGCGTTGTTTCAACTTTGTTGGCGGGGAAAACCAAAGTTTTGGGGGCGTTGGTCCTTTTGGCCAGCGGCTGCCATTTATCTCTGTACGCTTTTTCTCCGAACAACTCGATTTTTAAAGCATTTTTGCCATACAGCAAAACATATTCGATCATATTTCTGATGGTCCTGGATAGATGGCTACCCTTCTTCTTTTTAACCCATGTAAAACAGGCGATGAAGTTTTCTTCCCCGAATATTTCATTGCATACCTTTTTCAGATTCTCCACTTCATTGTCATCTATGCTGATGAATATAACGCCGTCCTCACTCAGCAGATCCTTTGCCAGTTTCAGCCTGGGATACATCATGTTCAACCAGTCTGTATGAAACCGTCCGTAGATTTCGGTGTTTTGCACCAAGCGGTTGCCTTCCTCGTCATAATGCCCGTTGTTGGCTAAATACTCGTCTGCCCTTTGGGCAAAGTTGTCTTCATAGATAAAGTTTTTGCCGGTATTGTAAGGGGGATCTATATAAATCATCTTTATCTTTCCAAGGTAAGTTTTCTGCAGCAACTTCAATGTATCCAGATTGTCGCCTTCAATATACAAATTCTCAGTTGTATCAAAATCTACGCTTTCTTCCCGGCAGGGGCGCAGAGTCTTTGATACAGGAGAGTTGGCCAGGAGGATGGACTTTTTTTTATCAGGCCAGGTAAACTGGTAACGTTCCTCGGAACCTTCAATTATAATGTCCGACAATTCCTGCCGCAGCACGTCAAAATCGATAGCGTATCCTAAAATAGGTTTACCGTCGTCGTTATAACCTTTAATAACCTCGGTCAGGGTATTTGGAAAAAGTTTAGCGATCTTTTTGATATTTTCATTCACTTTGTCCACAGAGTGCATTTTCAGTTTGTCCATGCTCTTTCTCCTTTTCTTTGGCCTATTCCTTTTATCCTTATTTCCCGGGAATAGCAAAGAAGATGCGCCGATATCGGTTGTTTTTTTAATATTTCTTATTTTATTAGTCAGAAGTATTAAGCGGAAGTTTAATGAATGAATTATTTACAGCCGCAATTATTACCTTGTCTTATTAAATAAAAGAGTATAATAGAGTAGCTTAAAACACAATAATATTTTGAGTTTGCAAGCAAAATTTATTTTATTTTAAAATAAGTTTTAACATGTCATAATGTAGTCATGATTTATGATTTATAATCGAATTGAAACTGAAAAAAAGCGGCACCCTTGGTATCATTATTTTAAACAGCAAAGAGGTTTGAAACAGTGAAAATAATCCAGGTTACTGCAGGTGTCATTAAGGATAATGACAAAGTTTTAATAACCAGACGCGCTCCAAAGGAAGACTTTGCCGGAGGATGGGAGTTTCCCGGCGGGAAGATTGAAATGGATGAAACTCCTCAGGATTGTCTTGCCAGAGAACTTAAAGAGGAGCTTAATATTGATGTTTCTGTCGGCAGACTTTGCACTCAAGTGCCCCATGATTATGGCAACAAAAAAATTAACCTGATTGCTTTTTATTGTACTATTATTGCCGGAGAAATCCGGGTATCTGTCCATGATGCGTACAGGTGGGTCAATATACATGATTTATTAAAATATAATCTTTTACCTGCAGATGTTCCGATAGCAAAAAAGGTGATAAAGGATTGCTGCTTTGCTGATGAATAAAGCCGCAGTAAATTACAGGAGGTAAAAATATGGCGAAAAAATCGTACACCGAGAAATTATATGACAGCAAGGACATGCCTAAAATCGTTGAAGTCACGGACCCAAAAGCGGTTGCAAGATATGGGGGGACCAGGATGCTTATTGCTCCGCCGCTTGCTTATGATGAAATCATGAAAAAAGTACCGAAGGGAAAAGTAATTACATCAGATAATATAAGAGATTATTTGGCTAGGAAGCACGGCGCGGATTATACCTGCCAGCTGACTGCCGGAATATTTATAAACATAGTGGCACATGCATCGGTTGAAAGAAAAACTGATGAGACACCTTACTGGAGAACGCTTAAAAAAGACGGTGAACTGAACGAAAAGTATCCGGAGGGGATTGAAGGACAAAAATTGCGTCTGGAGATGGAAGGACACACGATAATTCAAAAAGGTAAAAAATATTTTGTAAAGGATTATCAGGATAAGTTATTTGAATTAAATGATTAAGGAAATAGATTTGTTTACCTAAGGAGGGCGTTTCATTAAGAGACAGCCCTTTTTTTGTAAGTTTTAGATAGTAATTTTTGTTGATTTTTAATAAAAAAATAATTTCCCAAAACAGGGAAATATAGACTACATTTGTAGCACATAGTATAATGAAATAAAAAATAGAAAATATTGACAGAAACAATACATCATTTTGGAATATTGCATTTTCATCACCTCTCGTGTGGGAACATTCCATACACTGGACCGTAAGTGTTTCATGAGTTGGGCGAAGCTAAAAGCGTAGACATATTACGGTCTGTAGAGTGCGATGATATCGAAATGAGCATTTGGAATGGGCCGCTCTGGCGTAAGTTTGCTTTATATCGGTATAACAGTGCAATATCCAAGCTATGGGCGGCTGCAGTGGGGGCGTATTTTATGTCTACGATATTTCATTCATGTGAACAGCCATGTCGACATTGTCTAAGATCTTATGAGGGATTTATATAGTACGGCAGTGTAATCCAGTTTATCTACAAAATTACAAAAAGAAACATAAAAGAATTGGATCGGGAGGTGTCCAAAGTGCAAAAAAATACTATAAGGTTAATTTCATTTTTCTTATTATTTATTATGTTGTTTTCAGCGCCGATACCAGCGTCTGCTGAATCGTCGGAACTAACAAACGAACCAATAACTGAATCTCAGTCAAATGAAGGATCATATGAAGAAAAGGATCAGGAGCCGCTAAATATACCAGAAGGACAGACTATCATCCTTCCATTGGCCGAAAATCCTGAAGGCGAAATAAAAGATTTCACAAAAGAAAATGTCGAGAATAACGGACTGATGAGATTGTCTTCAGTGGATACAAATACTGTATATGCACCAACAGGTGTGAATTCATATCAAGTCAACGGGCGAATTTATTTAGAAACTACAGATAAGCCAATTCCAGGAGCAATGCTTCAGGTTCTTGCAGCAGACGGAGAAACTATATTGGCCTACTCTTCCGGCATCGATCAATATTACAAAGATTATGAAACTGGATATTACTACATAAATTATCCATACATAACGTTACTCCAGGAGATTACTGCGGGTACATATTCTATGCAACTGGTAGCTGGGAAAGAAAAAATACCGACACTGACCAACATTGTTTTTACTGACCAACCGTTATTAGAATATGTTAATTTTAACAATTTTTATTCTGGTTCTGACACCTGCGAAATCAATGTCAATGTTTACAACTCATCGGATACACAACTGGAACAACTGACTTTTTCTCTGCTTGATTCAAATGGAGATATCGTAGGGCAAACCTCCGGCCTTTATCGCAAACTCAATATTTACGACGGTCGTCAGATACGCGGCTATACTCTTATGAATATCAACGGCAGCATCAGCAAAAATGAATACTATAGGCTTGCAATAACATATACGGGTGAAGGAACGTTTTGTGATGCTACAGGAGGTATCGCAGATTATAGCTTTTCCCCATCATCAGATTTATATCCGGAAATTACAAATCTGGAAGTTACAGATCCAATGACCGGCGAAGTGAAAGTTTATGTAGAAAATCTGGATGAATTATCCTCCTACATCCTGACAATCAGAGATGGTTATTATGGGAAGATACTCCATCAATCAACGGTAAGTGGCGCAAATAGTCCGTTTACAGTTAACTTAACATTGAACGGTCTCATAGTTCCAATATCAGGCTTTAATACAAGAGACTTTTCAATTCAAATCCAGCAGGTTGGCGGATATATGAGCGATTCAAAAGATGTTATAAACCCTTATTTCAATAATCAGGCTCCTGCTTACTATAATTTTGATCCATTTTATATCAATCCACATACCACTGAATTACCATTTAAACTAAGAATAAATAATGCAGGTAGCGCATACCGCGGTGAAACTGATTTCACAATCTCAGTAAAAACAGATGATGGAACTGAAATTGCTTTCATTGCCGGCGATGAAACAACTGTTGTACATATCTTAGACGGATATGAAATCTCCGGTACTTTGAATTTTTCAACAATACCCAATGATACATATTTGTATATATTTTTTAATACAGAAATGATAAATGCAGTATATGTGACTGATGCCTTACAGCCATATTATAGTTTTCCTATGTGTGAATGGGCGGCAAAAACATTTTGGTTGATGATGGATCAGCTATATCTTCAAACCGATGTTATCAATAGCAGCGGAAATGCAAAGCTTGTTTTGAAAGATAAAAGCGGAACAGTTGTGTCCGAAAGTAATGTGGTATCCGGCACGGCATCAGAATATTATAACCATTTGAATTATGAGTTTATATTAACTCCGCAATTGGAAAATGGACAGAAATATTCATTGGTTTTGGTAGACGGAGAAGAAGAATTCGAGATTTTTGGTGATTTTACCTATGATGGAGAAATTTTGCTTAACCAAGGTAATTTTCATTTGAGAACATATGATTTAGCTACTGGCGACACTCGGATTTGTGGCGAAATCACCGCTTATGATTGCAAAAATATTACAAGCACATATCTATCAAATTTTCTTAAAAATATAGTCTTAAAAGATGATGTCGGTATTATTAACAATATAACAGGTTATACAAATGGGCGATTTGAGAATTACATTTATTATTTTGATATTATACTGTCTTCACCATTGTCAGCAGGAGATTATACTATTACATATCCTGATGGAGACGAAAGCGGCTTTTATGTTTATGAATATTATTTTAGGGACAAAACTCCCATGATATATGTATATGATGTAGGTGATAGCTGCATAATTGGAGAATATTTACCGCCAGATGCAGTTTATAAGGCAAAAATATACCAGGGGTATAACTGTCTGACAAACGAACCCTTTATACTTACTCATAGTGGAGAATATATGGATTACTCTATACAATACTTATACATTCCAAACGATGTTATAAGTAATTTAGATGCCGGATCATATGAGATGAGAGTTTACATGGACGACAAATTCTTGGGTACTGTTCCCATGACTATACTTGACATGCCGCAACAGACAGTCGTAGCTGCCTATGATCCGATGAATGAAAGAAATATTTTACTTTCAACAAGCGGATATGTTTCATTTAGAGTTTCGGATGTAAATAAATATAAACTACTGAGATTTTCGGAAGATATATCTGAATTAAGCAGTCTTGCATATGAAGAATTTTTATATACATGGTATGATTTATCGCCAGGTGATGGAGAGAAAACTTTATATGTACAATTAAAAGATAATGATGGAAATGAAAGTGGAATTTTCCGTTTAAGAATCTATCGTTTGGTTGATACCTTACCTGCTTTATATGTTCACGAAAATCAGGAAGGCGTATATTCTGGAGATACTGTAACTTTATTATTAGGGGCGGACACACAATACCTCGACGCATTTGTGGATTTTATCAATCCAGAAGGAATTTGGCTCGCTACAGCACAGCTTAATTACAAAGGCTTGGGGGAAGTGACTGCATTTGGCAACAGTGGAGGCAGCAGCGAAATTAAACACATCTATAGTTCTTCAATCAGCACAACAAATTGGAGTAATGACCTGGAATGGAATTATAATTATTTTGATAGGCAGCGTATTGAACCGAATCTCAAAGATACGATGTTTGTACGTTACTATTTAGGAACAGGGAATGTTCATAATCAAACTGTCCTCAGCGAAGTTGTGGAGCGTTTTTTGGTGTTCGGTTCGCCTGACAGTATTATTATGCCGCAGTTTTCCGCATCAAATCAATACTATACCAATGACAGAAATGTTACGTTAAAAGGGTTTGCCACACCAAATTCCACAGTAACTTTAAATGCGACAGATGATAAAGGACAAGGTTTTACTGTTGAAGTCCAGGCAAATCAGTATGGTTATTTCAAATATACCGCAGAAAATATTGATGAAGGAGAATATGTTGTTACTGCAACAGATGACCAGGGATTGTCGCTTGAAAACACATCAAAACTTATTATTGATCGCACCCCGCCAGAAATTTCCTGGTTAAGGCTTATTTCTGTCGATCATCAGAATGTTGCTGTACAATGGGCTTGTTTGGATACAGATGTATCCGAGTTCAGGTTATACGTGAACGGAGTGAACGCAGCTTCTATTCCCTATCCTATCAGAACAGAATATAGTCGCAATATACTTGCCCGTTACGGAGATTCCTTCAGGCTGATTGCGGCAGACAGGTTAGGAAACATAACGGTCATAACTCGTGAAATTGGTGATAAGGACGATGATAGTATCAGTGCAGCGCTTTCCTGCCCGTATTCAGTAGAACCCGGAGATTCCTTTGAAGTAGGGATAGGATTATGCAATTTGGATAAGAGCGTTTACGCCCAGGACATTACCCTGACATATGACGCGGATATATTTGAATATGTGAGTGTATCATCTGTAAACGACGATATTAAGATACTTAAGGAAGATACAGCTGTTGACGGAAAAGTAAGGTTGATTGCCGCTAACATCGGGGGGGTATCCGGAAATTACAACCGGATCTTCAATTTGATCTTCAAGGTTAAGGGCGGTATAAATAATGCTGAAGGAAATATTGCCATAACCAGTGCAAAACTTGGTCTTGCTCCCGAAGGAACAGTAATAGAGGCAGCTGTTGACAGTAAGACTATAACAGTTTACGAACCTTCACCTGTTGTTGACAAGACAGCTTTGATAGCTGCGATCAATAATGCCCAGAGACTGTATGATGCTGCGGTAGTCGGAACAGAGCCCGGCCAGTATCCGCAGGAAGCAAAAGATGCATTATTAGCGGCCATAAATGCGGCAAAAGCTGTAAAGAATGATGCAAATGCAACGCAAACGAAGGTTGACAATGCTGTTATAGCTCTGATCGATGCGGTAGAAATCTTCAAGGCTTCGGTCAATAAGTCTCCCGATCTCAATGATGATGGAACCATCGATGTAGGCGATTTGGCTATCGTTGCATACTTCTACGGTATAAATTCCGAAAGCCCAGCCTGGAACGAAGCAAAGACAGCGGATATGAACAATGATAACATTATCGATATTGCCGATCTTGCGTATATCGCAATGACCATACCCTACTAAGCAATAAAGTAATTTTTTAAACCAGAAAAAACGGACTGAAAAATATTCAGTCCGTTTTTTTGCATGTTTTATATGGAGATTCTTGTTGATTTTCTGTCATTTCTTAAATAAAAAGAGCCGGGAAATACTCCATCCATCCTTGTTTGTAGTATTTCCCGGAATCTGGGCAATCATTGGTAATAATTACTGGTTTTTCTGTCTTTTTGATATAATCCCTAATGCACCTAATGCGACTTCAATGCACATAATGCGACTCCATTGCTCAGACTTTCATTTTATTTTTTATCACCTTTTTTTTTTTATCATTTTGATCGACATCGTTTGTATGCATCTATTGCCGCTTTAAATCAAACAACGACACAGTTTAGACAAATTATTTCGTACAAAGGGGGGTGGGGAAAAAGGTATTGTTAAGTAATCAGAAAATAATATCTATACCAAATAATCATCATTTCTTTTCATTTTTATCATTTTCACATGTCTCGGCAAAATCTTATTAATATCGTGGAGGTAAAAGTATGAAAGCGAAAAAAATAATTTCCTGCTTATTGATTTTATCAATGTTCTTATCAATGGCTTTCGTTTCGAACGCAGCTCATTTCGATCCTGCACCCACACCCATACTTATAGAAAATGCCAAAATTGCTGAAAAGCTTGCATTGGAAGGTATTATCCTGCTTGAAAACAACGGAGCTCTTCCCATTCGCACAAGAAGCGTGGCTCTGTTCGGTGTCGGCGCCGTTCGTACATACCGCGGCGGCAGCGGTTCAGGCGATCCGTGGAACGGTGGATTAAGCGGTGGAGGTGATCCGCGTTCAAACCAGAATCCACGCTGGAATGTAAACATTTATGATGCCTTTAAAAAGGCAGGATATAATGTTACAAATGCTGCTTATCTGGAAGATCTCGGCAACCGTTTTGATAAACAGTTCGGAGAAACCATGGGAGGAATGGATGCTTTCCGTTATCCGGAGGATGAGCTTACTGAAGAAATGGTGGCACAAGCTGCCCAAGGAACCGACACGGCTATTTTTGTAATCGCAAGAAACGCAGGTGAAGGTTCTGACAGAAGCGTAAACCCGCAGACCTTCAATGTCCGTATAAATGGTCCTGATCAACCTGCTGTAAGGATTGAGGTAGGCGATTACAATCTCCTTCCTAAAGAAATAGAGAATCTCAGGAAAGTCGGCGCAGCTTTTGATAACGTGATAGTTGTTATCAACTGCGGTGGACAGATAGATACCAAGTTCTTCCATGAAATCCCTGGTCTGGACGCTCTCGTTTTCATGGGCCAGGCAGGTCAGGAAGGCGGAGCTGCCCTTGTTAAACTTCTTAGCGGACAAGTAAACTTCTCCGGTAAAACAATAAATACATGGGCGAAAGACTACTCTGATTATCCTGCGTCTGCAACTTTTGCGAACAATGACGGCAGAGGCCAGGATGAAAGATATGTTGAAGGTATTTATGTAGGTTATCGTTATTTCGATACTGCTGGTATAACTCCTGCATATCCCTTTGGTTATGGACTTTCATATACGACTTTTGACATAGATGTTTTGGATGTTCAGGCAGACGAAGATACTGTTTCTGTAAAGGTCAAAGTTAAAAACACAGGAGACTATGCAGGTAAAGAAGTTGTTCAGGTATACTATTCCGCTCCGGACGGCGAGGGTGGAGACAGACCTTATCAGACAGAAAAGCCGTATCAGGAACTTATAGTATATGCAAAAACTTCTCTGCTTCAGCCGGGCGAAAGCCAGACTATGACACTCTCATATAATACACGGGATATGGCATATTATAACGAAAAAGACGAAGGTTATGCTTTAGATCCCGGAGACTATATAATTCGTGTTGGTAACTCCTCCAGAAATACGCATGTAGCTGCTGTATTAAGGCTCAATGCCAAGGTTATCACCGAAAAGCTCAAGAATCTTATGCATACCGACTGGAGGATACTGGAAGAGAGAGAACCTGTATGGTCCAAGAAAGAAAAGGGTTGGACGCCTTATACTTATGAAGGAGAAACCCAGGAGATCCAGAATGCTAAGGTCATTAACTTAGACGCGTCTAAGATCGAGACAATAACTCATGTCTATAAGAACCTTGAACAGAAAGTTACTACTTATACAACCGATCCTGACTATGAGCCGCAAACCAGAGGATATCAGGAACTGTCCAGAAATCCTGTTGCCGGGCAGAACGGTACCCTTGGATTTACAGGAGCTATGGTTTCATATGAGGAAGATGTTGTAGTTGTTCCGAAAGAGGACATTACCCTGCTTGATGTATACAAGGGCGAAAAGACACTGGAACAGCTGGTCGCTCAGATGACGACCTATGAATTGGCAACCTTGAACTGTGGCTCCGGTTGGGGTGTATGGGATGAACATGCTCCCATTATTTCGGATAACTATCATTCTATCCCCGGATGCGCGGCAGAAACGACCCGTGAGCTTGAAGAGAAATATGGAATACCGTTCTATATTGTAAACGATGGACCTGGCGGTTTGAGAGTCAGACATGAATTTATAGCCACAGATGTAAGAACGGGCGAAAAAGTACCCGTTTATAACTACTCCACTGCATGGCCTGTTTCAATCGTTCGTGCTGCTACATGGAACCTTGAACTTTTGAACGAGTTTGGTCGTGCATATGGAAAAGAAATGGAAGATATGGGTATATCCATTCTTTTAGGAACAAGCCTCAATATCCACAGAGATCCATTGTGCGGACGTAACTTTGAATATTACTCAGAGGATCCAAGAGTAGCAGGTTACACGACAGCAGCAATTACTAAGGGATTGCAGGCAACACCCGGAATTGGCGCATGTCTCAAACATTACGCAGCAAATAACCAGGAGACCCGTCGAAGCGGCGGTAACTCAGTCATGTCGGAAAGAACTGCCCGTGAAATATATCTGAAGGGCTTCGAAATTGCCGTGAAATCCGCACAGCCCATGAGCATTATGACGTCATACAACCTGATAAATAATATCCCGTCAGCAGATGACTATAATCTCTTAGAGAACATCACCCGTGATGAATGGGGATATGAAGGAAATATTATGACAGACTGGAACGGAGGCGCGTCCACTCCGGCTAAGTCAATGCATGCAGGAAATGACTTTATTACTCCCGGTGGTCCTTCTCGTGTCCGCCAGATAATGCAGTTTGTCGAACCTCTACCTCCCAAGTTCAAAGAAAATGGAGAGGTTGATACATACCTCAACATTTCCGCTTCCGGTATCACCAAAGTTCTGGATTGGGGCGGAACATCTCTCAATGCAAATGGAACCAATATCGTAAGAGCTGAGTTAGGCGAAGGTTATACCGCAACTCTTGGCAATCAGGTTTCCGGAGGCTACTACGAAATTTTGGTAAATGGCGAGAGGATTATTAGATCCGCAAGTTTCTCTACCTTCAGAGGCAGCAAGGAAGATGCGCTTAATGGCGGTGTAGTTATGACTAATGCTCAGTATCTGACTACTCAGTATGCTTCTATTGAGGAAGGCGGCAAGGCTATCCTATACAAGTGCAATCCGTACAACACTTCTATAAACATTTGCCGCGGCGATCTGCAGAAATCCGCTATAAACAATCTGAAAGTGCTGATGTCCACCTTAGGCGCAAAGAAATACTTTACCGGCAACAGCGACGTAAATATCACTCCATGGTCGGATCAGTTTGAACTTCGCAATTACTATAGTGTAACAATAGAAGGCGGTTCTGAAAAAGCAGTACTTTCCAGCCCGACTTCAGTAGAACCCGGAGATTCCTTTGAAGTTGGAATAGAATTAGGCAATTTGGAAAGGAACGTTTACGCTCAGGACATTACTCTGACTTATGATGCTGACGTATTTGAATATGTGAGCGTATCATCTGCAAACGACGATATTAAGATACTTAAGGCAGATGAAGCTCCTGAAGGAACAATCAGGCTGATTGCCGCCAATATCGGAGGTATATCGGGAGAAAGCAGCCGGATCTTCAATCTGATCTTCAAGGTGAGGGACGGCGTAGAAAATGCTTCAGGCAATATCGCCATAACCAGTGCGAACCTAGGTCTTGCACCGGAAGGAACAGTATTGGTAGCTGCTGTTGACAATAAGACTATAGCAGTCTACACCCATGTACCTGTTGTCGACAAGACAGCTTTGGTAGCTGCAATCAATAATGCTCAGACCTTGTATAATTCCACAGTAGTCGGCACAGAGCCCGGCCAGTATCCGCAAGCAGCTAAAGATGCATTATTAGCGGCTATAAATGCAGCGAAAGCTGTAAAGAATGATGCATATGCAACACAAGCTGAGGTAGACAATGCTGTTATAGCCCTGAACGATGCTGTAGCAATCTTCAAAGCTTCAGTCAATAAGTCTGCAGACATCAATAATGACGGAACCATCAATGTAGGAGATCTGGCGATTGTCGCATACTACTACGGTGTAAATTCTGAGAGCCCGAATTGGGACGAAGCAAAGATTGCAGATATGAACGGCGATAATATTATTGACATAACAGATCTTGCTTATATTGCATTAAAGATATAGGACTAAACAATACAACTGTTAACATGATTATATTGACACAATTGATGCTCCTGACATAAAAACAATAAAAGCTGAACATGTTTTATGCCCTGTCCTGAGAAGTATACTTACCTCGGGACAGGGCATAATTTTAGTAATTTATTATTACCTCATTTTGGAAGATATTTTGACTTATAAAATATGATCCATAACATAATAAGTGTTAATTTCATCAACTTATTTTACCATATTTATATTTAATAATGAGAAAACGGTTGATTTCATGAACAACAAAGCCCTTTTTGAAGATATTTGGATTATACAGGCAATATTCCTTAAAAATCAGCATTAATGTTAATTGATTTAATAAAACAAAAGACTAGAATAATAATTGTTAGCACTCTATTAAAGTGAGTGCTAACAAAAACAAAATTCCGGTTGTATTTCATCACCAAACTTCCTGGCTGTATTCAGCCTGATACGAAAAGAGTTAGGTTTTTGATATAAGACAATAGATTTGATAGCCATGCAGACATTTTATTTTACACTTCATTTATGTAGTTTTATTTGCCATTCGGATGTTTAAATAATCAGGTTGAAAAACAATTATCAAAAAGGAGCTGAGGAAATATGCGAATTAAACCGTTAGGTACAAGAGTTCTGCTTAAAGAAATCGAAACAGAGGAAACCACAAAAAGCGGCATTGTGATACCTTCAAATGCTAAAGAGAAGCCATATATGGGCGAAGTCATCGAAGTAGGTCCCGGAGAGGTCAAAGACGGCGAAGAGATCAAAATGTATGTAGAAAAAGGGGACAAAGTGCTTTACGGCAAATATGCGGGTACTGAAATCAAACTGGATGATGAAAAATACCTGATTTTAAAACAGGATGAAATTTTAGCGATCATAGAATAAGGAAGGTGAAAATGTATGGCATCAAAAACCATAGCATTTGATATCAATGCCAGAAAATCCATAGAGAACGGGGTAAATAAACTGGCTGATACAGTCAAGGTTACACTTGGCCCTAAAGGAAGAAACGTTGTTCTGGAAAAGAAATTTGGTTCTCCCATCATTACCAATGACGGTGTGACCATAGCCAAAGAAATAGAGTTTGAAGATCCTTATGAAAACATGGGTGCCCAGTTGGTTAAGGAAGTAGCCAGCAAAACAAATGACGTTGCCGGAGACGGTACAACCACAGCAACACTGCTTGCTCAGGCTATTGTCAGGGAAGGAATGAAGAACATAGCCGCAGGAGCAAATCCCATAATATTAAAGAAAGGTATCGAAAAGGCTGCGGATAAAGCCGTAGAGGTGATAAAAGCCAATAGTCAGAAAATTAAGGGCAGGCATGACATGGCTTTTGTGGCAACCATTTCATCAGGTGATGAAACTATCGGTAATCTGATTGCCGATGCCATGGAGAAGGTAACAGCCGAAGGGGTAATTACCATTGAAGAAAACAATACCTCCGATACTGTTATTGAAGTAGTTGAAGGAATGCAGTTTGACAATGGCTATATCTCTCCATACATGGTGACCGACAACGAAAAAATGGAAGCTGTGCTGGATGATCCATATATTTTGATCACCGATAAGAAAATAAGCAACCCCAAGGAGCTGTTGCCTGCCCTTGAACTTGTGGTAAAGAACGGCGGCAAGATGCTCATAATCGCCGAGAATGTGGAAGGGGACGCTTTGGCTACACTTGTAGTCAACAAAATAAGGGGTACATTGACCTGCGTAGCGGTAAAAGCTCCCGGTTACGGCGACAGACGCAAGGAAATGCTTCGGGATATTGCTATCCTGACAGGCGGTCAGGTCATATCCGATGAATTAGGACTGGATCTTAAGGAAGCCAGGATTGAATGGTTAGGCAAAGCCAAATCAGTGAAAGTACAGAAAGAAAATACCGTAATAGTTGGCGGTAAAGGAGATCAGAAACAAATAAAAGACAGGATAGAATCTATCAAGAAGCAAATAGAACTTACCACTTCGGATTATGACAGAGAGAAACTCAACGAGAGACTTGCAAAACTGGCTGGCGGTGTAGCTGTAATCCGGGTTGGCGCCGCGACCGAGACAGAAATGAAAGAAAAGAAATATAGGGTAGAAGATGCTCTTAATGCAACAAGGGCAGCTGTTGAAGAGGGTATTGTCCCCGGAGGCGGAACCGCATATATCAATGCTATGCCTGAGGTGGCAAAATTAGTGGATACCCTCGACGGCGATGAAAAGACGGGAGCCATGACAGTTTTGAGAGCATTGGAGGAGCCCTTGCGTCAGATTGTAACTAATGCGGGTCTTGACGGTTCGGTCATCGTTGAGAAGGTAAAGAACAGTGAAAAAGGCATTGGCTTTGACGCAGTGAAAGAAGAGTTTGTGAATATGTTTGAAGCAGGGATCATCGATCCTGTGAAAGTGACCCGATCTGCTCTCCAGAACGCTGTCTCGGTAGCATCCATGATCCTGACCACTGAAAGCGCCGTAGCTGAAAAACCGGAGAAGAAGAAACCTTCACCTTCCATGCCTTCTGATGATATGGACTACTGAGCAATCAGGCAAAAAGGAAACTGCCTTTTTGCCTTTTATATAGGGAAAAAGGGAACGAGGCATATGTCAACGTTGCAATACATCCCCTTTTTCCCATTTTTAATTCATTTATATACACATATCGGAACACCCATATTTAAAGATTTTAAGGTAATGTACTTCCTGTTCTTAAGGAGTTGCCGGGACAGGAAAACAATTGATAAAATGAACGGATCAGGAATAAATATAAAAAGCCTGGGAGAAGACTTTTATGCACTTTCTACCAGGCTTTTTCGCTATTATTTAAACGCATGGATGTTATATCAGTTCTGTTGAAATTCCGGAATATAATATTATGAGGCTATATCATGTCAAATGATACTGAGAACTATAAAATACTGTTATATAAAAGGTTTTGAAGTTGCATAAAAATGAAAATGCGAGTAAAGTAAAGATAAATTCTATTCATTTGGCAATGTTAGTTTCCGATTACCCTTATGATTTGCTATGGAGGTACATATGGATTTTCAGACCGATTTTGAACATTTTAATGAAACATATCCTGTAAAAAACATTCAAATCAACGGATTGACGTTTAACTACAGGCTTGGGGGAAACGGCGAGAAAACCATTGTTTTATTGGTTGGCGGGCTTGGAATATCAGATGCCTTCTATAAACATTTCACAGCGTTTGCAAAATCATTTACAGTTTTGACATTTGACTATCCAGCCGAATCATGCCGGAATTCTGTGCTGGCTGATGGTATAGCAGAACTAATTATGACTTTGGACCTAAATGAAGTGTTTTTGGTCGGACAATCGTATGGGGGGCTTATTGCCCAGGTCATAGCCAAGAGGCATCCGGAAATTGTGGCAGGATTGATATTATCGAATACGGGTTGTCTGGATGCGGATATGGGTGAAGATGCCAAAGAGTTTATGTTCCGAATGCTGCGGGGCTTGAAAACATCAGCGCAGTTGGTAAAATTAATCCCGATGTCTTTATTAAGAAGAATATCTTTAAAACGTATGAATAAACATTTTATCCAGTGTGCTCCGGACCGGAAGAAATATTTGACCGATCTTTTCAGGTATGTATACGATAAACTTACCCGCAGGCACGAACTAAATATGTGCATGCTTATGATCGACCTGCAAAATGAGATGGTCAACGCAAAAAATGATTTTTCTTATCTTGATAAAAAAGTCTTATTATTACTTTCCGAAGATGACAATACCTTCGGAGACCCTGTTAAGAAGGCTCTTATTCAATTGATGCCCAATCCTGCGGTAAACACCGGGATATGTGGAGGACACCTTGCGGTATTATTGCAGCCTGATCTGTATATAGATACGGTTACTCAGTTTATTAATGAAATTAAATAAACAAAATCAGGAATAATTCAATCGATAATATTGAACACAGATTATCGGATGGGCAAGCACATTCTGAGATATTATTGATGATGAAAGGAGGTCGTATGATGGATTCGCTAAGCAGCATGAATAAAGCACTGGCGTATATAGAAGAGCATCTTACGGAAGATATTGATTTTGGTGAAGTATCAAGAATTGCTCACTGCTCGGAGTACCATTTCAGACGGATGTTTTCATTTTTATCCGGAATCGGTTTATCGGAATATATCCGAAGAAGAAGATTAACATTGGCGGCTCTGGATCTGAAAGATTCAAATATGAGAGTAATCGATGTTGCCGTCAAATATGGCTACGATTCAGCAGATTCATTTTCCCGTGCTTTTTATTCAATGCATGGAATTCTCCCTTCAGAAGCAAGAAGTGAGAATACTAAGCTGGTAGCTTATCCTCGAATGACCTTTCAATTATCAATACAAGGAGGATGTGAAATGAATTATCGTATTGTTGAAAAAGGAGCTTTTAAGATAGTTGGATTTAAGAAAAGGGTTCCGATCATGTTTAAAGGCATCAATCCTGAGATTGAAAAAATGACTGAACTTCTTACTCCTGAGGTCATTAAAAAATTAAAAGCCCTTTCAAATGTTGAACCAACAGGGATTATAAATGCTTCCGCCAATTTCTCGGAAGGAAGGATGGAGGAAAGAGGGGAACTGGATCATTACATTGGAGTTGCAACTACAAGTGAAGAAACAACAGGATTTGATGTATTGGAAACAGAAGCAGGTACCTGGGCTGTTTTTGAGTCCATAGGGCCATTCCCGGAGACACTTCAAAATATTTGGGGAAGAATATATTCAGAATGGTTCCCAACTTCGGGATATGAGGCAAGAAAAGGTCCGGAAATATTGTGGAACGAAAACCCGGATACCGGAAATCCAAAGTATAGAAGCGAAATCTGGATCCCAGTAAAGAAAAAAGACTAAAGCCAAAATATGAACTCTCACGGAAGATTTAAGAAGAGAGTTCATATTTTTTTGAAGTGCAAATCCGATTAAATTAAAAATAATTATTTAAGTTTTAGCAGGATTTCAATGGGTAACAGAAATAGTATGAGGGACTGGATAAAGCATATTTTACGTTCATACTGAAAACAATTTATAATTATTTAATCTATCTACCGGAGGTACTATATGAAAATTGTTATGCTTGAACCATTGGCAATAAATAATGAAATCCTTGAGGAACTAACGAAAGAACTGAAAGAAAGAGGTCATGAATTTGTAGCATATGACTCAGTAACGAATGATGTGAAAGAAATGGTTGCCCGTATAGATGATGCCGATGCCTTAATAATTGCAAATAACCCGTTGCCGGGAGAAGTCATTAAGACTGTGCCGAATTTGAAATTCATATCGGTAGCGTTTACAGGAGTTGACCATATTGATTTGGAAGCCTGCCGGGAAAAGAGCATTAAAGTTTCCAATGCAGCCGGTTACAGTACTCAAGCTGTGGCGGAACTGGTCATTGGTATGATCATCAGTAAGTTAAGAAATATTGTGGAATGCGATTCGGCGGTCAGGGAAGAGAAAACGAAAGATGGACTGGTAGGTTCTGAATTATCGGGCAAAACCGTCGGGATCGTCGGCACAGGAGCCATTGGTTTAAAGACGGCCCAATTATTAAAAGCATTCGGATGCAACCTGCTGGGTTATAGCAAAACAGAAAAAGAAGAAGCAAAAAATCTGGGTATTAAATATGTTTCACTGGATGATCTTCTGAGATCAAGCGATATTATAACACTGCATACACCATTAAACAAAGAAACCCGGTTATTGATTAACAACAAAAATATCGGTCTTATGAAACCCAATGCCATATTAATAAACTGCGCCAGAGGCCAGGTAATCGAGATCGCTGCCGTTGCCCGGGCTTTGAATGAAGGAAAAATTGCGGGGGCAGCGATCGATGTTTTCGAGATGGAACCGCCTTTGCCGGAAGATCATGTCTTAATTAATGCGAAGAATACTTTATTAACGCCCCATGTTGCATTCGCAACTCATGAATCAATGATAAGGCGTGCAAGGATCACATTTGACAATATTTATGCCTGGCTTAACGGAAAGCAAATCAATAAAATTGTTTAGCACATATCAAAAAATGTGTCTTTACTGCAGGTAAATGCTTAAATGTTATAATGTTATAAAAATGTTTGATGACAGGATCATCGGAGGTGGGATCTAATGCCCTTTAACATAGTCCGTCAGGATATCACGAAAATGAAAGTTGACGCCATCGTCAACGCTGCCAATACCAGCCTCAAAATGGGCGGAGGAGTTTGCGGAGCTATATTTAATGCGGCTGGAGCGGAACAGCTTCAGGCCGCCTGCGATAAACTGGCTCCTATTAAAACAGGGGAAGCTGTCATTACACCGGGATTCGGTCTGCCTGCAAAATTTGTCATACATACAGCGGGACCTGTTTATCGGGAGTGGGACAGGGAGCAATGCGAGAAGCTTCTATACAGCGCGTATACAAATTCACTGAAAATTGCCGTCGGAAACAATTGTGAGAGCATAGCATTTCCGTTGATTTCCAGCGGTATATATGGTTATCCGAAAGATGAGGCGCTTATGGTTGCCACTTCGGCAATTCGGGATTTCCTCAACGACCATGACATTGATGTGATCTTAGCAGTGTTTGATAAATCAGCCTTCAAAGTCAGTGAACAACTGCTTGGAGAAGTCGAAAGTTACATAGAGGAGCATTACTTTGATACGCACAAAAGAAGTCGAAGGAAACTGCTGGATGTAGAACATCAGGCTTTATACGAGACTGATGAGTCTCCGGAGAAATATGACGAACCTCTTTTTATAATGAGGCATGAGAAAACTGCTCCGTCAGTCAGTGCGCCCGCTCCTTTTGATGATTTGTTCGCCAACCTTGACGAGCCATTTTCCCAGATGCTCTTTCGTCTGATCGATGCAAAGGGATTGACCGATGTCGAGGTATATAAACGAGCCAACCTTGACCGCAAGCTGTTCTCCAAAATCAGGAGCAATAAAAACTATATGCCGAGCAAACGTACAGCTGTCGCCCTTGCCTTAGCGCTGGGATTGTCGGTCGATGAAACCAATGAATTCTTAAAACGGGCGGGATTTGCTCTTTCACATGCCGTCAAATTCGACGTTATTGTGGAATATTTCATTGAAAACGGAATATATGACATTTTTCAGATCAATCAGGTATTGTTTGAATATGACCAGCCTCTGTTGGGAGGGTGATTTGTAATTGTCGCCTCATAAGCGACCATTAACCCCAATCCGGATAGTATCCTAAGATTAAAATTAAGTCTTAGGAGGCTGTGAAAATGAAAAAAGGATTGACCGAACTTGTATTCATCCTCGATAAAAGCGGATCCATGAGCGGACTGGAAGCAGATACCATTGGTGGATTCAATTCGATGCTGAAAAATCAACAGGCAATTGAGGGAGAATGCTGCGTTACCACTGTATTGTTTGATAATGATTATCAACTGCTTCACGACCGGATCGATATTAAAGCGGTAAGCCCAATTACTGAGAAAGAGTATCAGGTTGGGGGTTCGACTGCCCTGCTTGATGCGATCGGCAGAACCATCCACAAAATAAGTAATGCCCAGAAGCATACCGACGAGAACTATCGCGCTGAAAAGACATTGTTTGTTATTATCACCGACGGCGAGGAAAACTCCAGCAGGGAATTTTCAGTTGAAAAGGTTAAGGCGTTGATTGAACGGCATAAAACGAAATATGGCTGGGAATTTATTTTCCTGGGCGCAAATATTGACGCAGTGCAGATTGCCGGCAATTTCGGGATCACTCCGGACAGAGCCGTTGATTATATTGCCGACAGTGAGGGGACACAACTTAACTTTAAAGTTATGAAAAATGCGATAGCTACATTCCGCGAGACCGGAACTGTCAATGCGGCCTGTTTTGAAGAAATACGCGAAGATGTAAAACGGCGAAGCCGGAATTAATATTCCAGGTAAAAATGATAAAATAAAACGGGCAGATTTTGCTTCATTGAGGATCCCTTCCGCAAAAAACTGCCCTGTTTTAATTCTCAATGGTCATGGCAACAAGGCTTTTTGCAACATTCGTCGTTTTCGTACTCCGGAGCTCCGCAAATCACTATATCACTATCCATTCCCAATTTATCGATTATATCCTCAAATATGCTTATAGCAACTTCCGTAGTCCAAACAAAAATTGTATTCATAGCATTCAGAGGAACCAGCTGACTTCCTAATACATTGATATCACTGCTCAAACATTTCAGAAGCACGAATGATTCAAGGTCAGGATTGTTTAAATCGCAATGCTTATGATATTTATCAAAGTATGAGTAAGGAATAGTGATATTGTAATCAAACCATGGATAATCGTTCACTCCGTTACTTACAATAGTAAGCGTTTCATGCGGTTGTGTTATATTCTGATGCTGAACAACAGGTATACCTGCAGCAGATATAACGGTAGGATCAACGAATGCTTTAGTAATTAACGGGTCGTACTGGAAAGGATTCGAAAGATTATTGGGCAATGTCAGTATATCAACGAATCCATCCTCATATTCCACAACAAGGATCAACTGATATCTTATGTTTACTCTGGATTTTCCATTGCACAAAATGGTATTGACAGGATAACCATCTGCAATCAGTCTTTTATAAAGTTTCATGCAAACTACCTCGGCTCCTCTGTCGGGAACCGCTCCTGGCACCGAATTGTGATTAATGATCAATAATCTGAATGGAAGTTTTTCCCCTGTCCCTACAGCGTTCTCGTTATAAGCTTCCTGAAAGAGGATCTGTGTATTTTTAAATTCCGATTTTGCTATAACATACTTAGTAAAAATGTCTACTTGTTTCAGATCAATAACTACTTCCTTGCAGTTGTTATCCATCTCACTCATTATATCTCTCCCTCGGCTTTCTGAATCTAATATATGCTATGCAGGATAAGGGATGTTGTTACAAAACAGCTCTGTTTTCAGTAAAACAGGAAGTGTTATTTTAGACTGACAAAAGTATATATTTATACTATGGCTTTATTAAAGGAGCGGTTGTCAATGAATGAAACCCGTCCCCGTTATGGCGTGTATGCATTTTATACCAATCACGAATCATTCATATCAGGTATTCTCAACAACATTCGGGATGCCGATGAAATAATACTCTGCGCTGCAGGATCGACAGATGGATCAACAAACGTGATAAAAAAATACATCAACGAAAATCCTGATCTTAATATCCGGACTTTTAACGCATATATCGATCCATGGCGATATGACGATATCAGGAACATCGGCTTGTCGCTCATGAGCCCCAGTATTGATCTGTGCATTTGTTTGGATATTGAAGAAAGGCTTGTACCGGAATGGAGATCCATTCTTGACACTTGCTATGATCCGGAAATTGCCGGATATCAGTGTTATGTGCAGGAAGAAAAAGATGGGCGGTCAAAAATGACAACCGAATGCAGAATACATCGCAACGGAGGCTGTTTCTGGAAATACCCGGTTTACGAGGAACTAATGTTTGATGACTCAGCAAAAATTTCTCTGATTCCGCAAGTTATGATAAAAAAACCATATAAGGAATATCATCATGACATTGTAAGGCTGCTTTACAGGTATATAAAAGAACAGCCATCCAGTTGGGTCCCGTTATGGCGTCTTGCCCAGGTTTTACTGGACAGGGGCAGTTTACAGGATGCCCGCAATTTCATTGAAAAAGCTCTGCAGCTTAACAGCTGTGACAAAGCGAAATTATATGAACTGAAAGCCAGGATCTGTTCTGCTGAAGGACAATCGGATGAAGCCTTAAGTTTTATCAATAAAGCTATAATATACAAAAATGATTGGGATCTTCATTTTGAAAAGGCGCGTATCCTTTCCGGAATGGGTCGTCATCTGGAAGCTTATATCAGTCTTTTGGAGGCAAGAAAGAATCACACAAATAACATGAAAGATTGCCCGTCAACATGGGACAGTGATCCTGAATTTGTATCTTTTTTGGCCATGGAAAAAAAACTGGCATTGGAGGAGATGAACTCATGAGCAAATATAAAATATGTGCCTATGCTATTTGTAAAAATGAAGCCACATTCGTGGACAGATGGGTGGAATCCCTTGCCGATGCGGATCAAATCATAGTTTGTGATACCGGCTCCACCGATGATACAGTAAAGAAACTTAAAGCGAAAGGTGTTACGGTATATGAAATCAGGGTTGAACCCTGGCGTTTTGATGTTGCACGTAATATTTCTTTGGGACTCGTTCCCTCCGATGTTGACATATGTGTTTGCACCGATCTGGATGAGGTTATGGAACCAGGTTGGAGAGATTACCTGGAAGATGCCTGGACTCCAAATACTGATGCTGTTCATTCAATGTTTACATTTAGTTTTAACCCTGATGGCACAAGGGGGACCACTTTCTGGAAAAAGAAAATCCATGCCCGTAAAGGTTACCGGTGGATCTACCCGATTCATGAAATCCTAGAATTTCAGGAAAACAGATGGGAAAATGCCATATACGTAGAAAACATAAAGCTTGATCATTTTCCTGAAAATAAGGAATCCAGAGGCAGTTACCTAAAGATGCTGGAGCAGGCAGTAAAAGAATTCCCGGAAAGTGACCGCAATATGCACTATCTTGGCAGGGAATACCTTTACCACTACCGCTGGGATGATTGCATCCGGACATTGAAGGATCATTTGTCAATGCCATCCTCCACATGGAAAGAAGAAAGATGTGCTTCCATGAGATATATTGCCAGGGCGTATATGGCTAAAAATGAAGTCAGTGAGGCAAAAAGCTGGTTGTACAGAGCCATTGGGGAAGCACCCTTCTTAAGGGAGCCTTATGTGGAACTTGCGCAGATTTTTTATAAAGAAAAAAACTGGCCTGGAGTATATCATATGGTGAAAGAAGGACTCAAGATCAATAATAAATCCTCAACTTATATAAATGAGGCTTATGCCTGGGATTATACGCTATATGATTTTGGGGCCTTAAGTGCATTTGAACTTGGAAGATACAAAGAAGCCCTGGATTTTGCAGAATCGGCACTAAAAATGGCGCCTGATATCGATAGGCTAAAGAGCAATCGTGATATTATCAAATATTATGCATCTAAGGAATAAAAACAATTACAAGTGACCCATGTCAGACAACCCCTCATATTATGTATAAGGACAACTTTTAAAGAGGGAAACATGGATAAAATAATAGGTAAACCGATACATGAAGATGAGAAAAAAGGCGGAGGATGTAAAGATGTGGGTAATTGTGGTCAGATCCGTTGTATAGTTGGTCCGCAGGGACCTCCCGGTCCCCAGGGTCCCAGAGGTTATCAGGGTGTTCCGGGTCCTACTGGCCCTACTGGTATCCAAGGTCCAACCGGTCCCACAGGCCCCACAGGTCCAAGTCTTGCTGGTCCTACCGGCCCTACCGGTCCAACCGGTCCTACAGGTCCCACAGGTCCCGACGGTCTGATAGGTCCGCCAGGCCCAACGGGTCCGACCGGCCCCACAGGTCCGACAGGTCCCGACGGTTTGATTGGTCCAACAGGTCCTACCGGCCCCACAGGTCCGACAGGTCCCGACGGTTTGATTGGTCCAACAGGTCCTACCGGCCCCACAGGTCCGACAGGTCCCGATGGTTTGATTGGTCCGACAGGCCCAACAGGTCCAACCGGTCCGTCAGGCCCCGATGGTCTGATAGGTCCGACAGGTCCCACAGGTCCGACAGGCCCAACAGGTCCTACCGGCCCGGGAGCAATGATTCCATTCGCTTCGGGTCCTCTGGTAACATTAACCACCGTTCTTGGAGGAATAGCAGGTACCCAGGGACTCATCGGATTTGGTGCCAATGAAACAGCTGTACTGGTTGGCGGATTGATTGATACTACCGGGCTGGTCAATGTTGCTTTCTCGGTGCCAAGAGATGGTGTTATAACCGATATTGCGGCATTTTTCTCGGTAGGCGCTGCGGTATCACTTGTAGGCAGTACCGTAACGATTTCAGCCCAGCTATATCAGTCCACAACACCGGATAACACTTTCAGCCCTATACCGGGTGCAGTTGTAACGCTGGCGCCAGGGCTTACAGGCCTTGTTAGCATAGGCACCGTAGCAAGCGGAATAACACCGGGACTCAACATTCCTGTTACGGCTGGAACCCGTTTGTTGATGGTATTCTCTGCAGCAGTTACAGCGGGGCTTGATATTGCTACCATTATTTCGGGCTTTGCCAGTGCCGGAGTCAATATTATCTAACAGTGCTGCGCATGGTTTTAACGTACCGGTTAAAGTAATCCAGCAAGAAATAAGCAAGGGATCCTGCTGACTTTTGGCAGAGATCCTTGCTTATTTTATACTTGTATACCCATAACCGGTCCAAATCACTATTTCATTGATTTTAAGAAAATAGGGAGAGAATTTTGAATAAGTCAGGGGGATATTTCTTATTAACAATATCCAATATTATAAAAACGCTGAAGAGCTGCCGGCGCTATATCTGCCCTTTATGATCCCTGAACAGATTCTCAACAGACCTGTCATAAGTCTTTTCACCTGACTTGGAAAAGAAACATCCCGGCACTTCTCCGCTTCTGCGGTGATATGCGACACATTCACAGCATTTGCCCCGACGGGAACACGGGTATGTGCAAGTGCAGTTATTAGTATTGTTGCATGCCATTTTAGATCCTCCAGTATATTGAATTGACATGATTATTATATTAGAAAGCATGTTATGTTTCAACACTTGGGGGAATTGCAGTCTTTAAACAAATATATACAAAAAACATAATGGGCAATATTTTATATCTTATTTCCGGTCAAAACCTCTGAAAACTTACAATATAAATGGGAAATATAGACAATTTTTCTAGAAAATTATATAATAAAATGACATATTAGTAGGCCTACTGATACAAATTTCGAATCAAATGACATTTTCATATTAGTGTACAGTTTTGCATTTTTTAAGCGACTTTTAAGTGAACAGGCTGTCTGAATACTCAATAGAACGGCTTTATTCATTCATGCGAAGAAAACAAAAGACTATCGTAAAAACTGAATAAGAGGGGTAATAAAAAATGAATAAATTCTTTGGCAAACGGCGATCGATCCCAGCTATCATTATTTTATGCGTGTTTCTATGCAACATTTTATTGGCTGTCCCTTCTGTGCCGGTGTTCGCCCAAAGTTCCAGAGGCGATTACTATCAGCAAATTTATACCACTCATCAGGGCAATCCGTTTTTACCTCCCTGGGAGTATATTCCCGATGCGGAGCCTTATGTGTTTGAAGATCCTGATAATCCCGGCAAGTACCGTGTATACATATATGGATCACACGATATGATGGTCTCAGGGTACTGTGGATGGGATTTGGTGACATGGTCAGCTCCGGTGGAAGATTTGACGAAATGGAGATATGATGGTGTCATATTTGAGTCAATTGCCGGCGGTGTAGCTGACGTGCTGTACGCACCCGACGTACAGGAGGTTGTAGACAAAGAAACAGGTAAGAAAACCTACTACCTGTTCCCAAATAACCAGTCAGGCCTGCGCATATCTCAGGTTGCCAAATCCGACAGGCCGGACGGTCCTTTTGAAACTATCAACTGGGCTGACGAGAATAAAATCGCTACAACAGGTCCTCTCGCATTTGACCCGGCCGTTCTTGTGGATGACGACGGAAGAGTTTACGGTTTCTGGGGGATTCGCGGATCTGAAGGATGCGAGCTGGATCCGAATATGTACGCACTGAAAGAGGGTACTGAAATAATTAAAAATGTCATTCCGACGGGAGATTCTGAATTCCGCTTCTTTGAGGCATCATCCATACGAAAAATCAAAGATACATACGTAATGGTATATGCTCGTTCAGGCAATTCAGGAGAGCCTTTCGGGACCGGATTTGACCAGTTGGCTTATGCATGGAGCAGCCCCAAATCCGGTGGCGGGCCTTTTGGGCCATATACCTGGGGCGGCATTCTGGTAGACTCAGGAGGAGAAGCGATACCAAACGAACAGGGTACTTCATATTCAGCAGGTATGGCCAGCAACAATACCCATGGCGGCCTCTTTGAAGTAGACGGACAATGGTATATCACATATCACAGAGGCATAAACAGTTTTGCCAGACAAACCATGGTTGAGCCGATCCGAATGGAGTATAACGATGAAACCGGAGAAGTCAGGTTCCTGCCTATGCCGGGTAGAAGCGAATACCCGGTTGTAAGCGATTATCGACGCAAGCCGGTAGCTGAAATGACATCCATGGGGTTTTTCATCGATGGTCTTGACCCATACAGAAAACACTCTGCCACCATCGCATGTTTCATGGTAGGAAACTTCCCAACAGCGGGTTGGGGGACGACCAGACCCAATGTGCGAGCCGCACCTAGAAGTGAAAGAGGCATACAAGGATATGAAAAAGGCATAAACAGCCTTGCTATATATAATATAAGAAATAATGCCGTGATCGGCTATAAATATTTCAATTTTGACGGCAATGCCCCGGAAGGAAAGACAACCCAGCTTGAGTTAGGATTGCAGCCGCTGGGTCAGGACGCAAAGATCGAAGTTTATTTAAGGGGACCTGAACTTGCCAATACCAACAACCTGGGAGAAAAAATCGGTGAGTTTGAACTGACGGCGGATATGCCGCAGGAGTATACCACATTAAGGATCCCTGTTCCCAGAGTTGACGAAGTTGACGGTTTGCAGGGCATATTCTTCAAATTTGTGGCGCCCACTGCTGGAAGCAACAACATTTGCGAGTTGTGGGACTTACAGTTTGTAATCGAAGACAGGATGTTTGAGGAAAGCTTCGAAAACGATATTGAAAACTGGTCGGTAAGCGGTGAAGCCGGCATTGATGACGGTGCGCTGATACTTTCTGGAGAAGGTTCCCAGGCCATTGGGAAAGTGGGCGAAAGATGGGGCGACTACTGCTTCGAGACCAATGTAAAATCTCTTAACGGAACGCTGAATGTACGTTTCCGCCAGAGTGCCAAGAAAAACTATTACGAATTGGCAGTTTCCAATAACAAATTGGAATTGTATTCATCATTGTATGGGAAAAAATCGCTATTGCAAGAGAGAGATTTCAATATAGGCAACGGTCCGTTCAAGCTAACTGTGGATGCCGTTGGAGATGTGTTGTCGGTACGTGTAGGACCCACTTTAGCGCTGACAACGAAAAATGACGACCATGAGATCGGTACTGTAGGGTTTGCGGCTGAGCCTGACAGCAGCGCTGCCATTGAATCAGTAACAGTGAGCAAGTCTGTTTATTCGCCGCAGGCAGTGTATGTGGAACCAAGACCCATTCGTGACAACCTCACCCTTAATGGCAGTCCTATCCCTGACTTTTCATCCGGTACCAGAACTTACTTTGTAGAAGTACCGCAGGACGGTGAAATCCCGCAATTGGGAGCGTCTTCCGATTATGATGATGTCATGGTTACTGTTATACAGGCTGAGGGAGTTCCCGGAACTGCCGTCGCCCGTTTCCTGGATACCGAAGAAACAAGGACTTATTATGTCAAATTCATTCCTCCCGATGATAATATAATACGCACGCAGCAGTCGTTTGCGGGCTTAACTGAACTTCCTGAAGGCTGGAGGTATTTCAATACATCCGAGATTGCCAGGGGAAATGTCGACTTTGATTCTGAAGGAATCTTGCTTACAGCTCCAGGCACAGTTGAGAGAGAAGATTATCCCTCAAATCCAGAAACGGCACAGTTCCCGCATATAGAACTCATAGATGTCATCGAAGGCGACTGGGAGGTCACTGCGGAATTTGAAAACGTCAGCGATGACGTAAGTGGTGGCAGCGGTGCCTATGGCGGTTTTGGTCTCGGACTTCTGACACCCGGAGGCGCATATGTCAAATTCATGCGCATGAGCGGCAACAGTATCCAGATGGCTGGTACCGGCATGAGCGAGTTTAACGCGTCATACCCGGGAACTAATTTGTGGCTGAGGTTAAGGAAGGTTGGAAACACCGTTACCGGTTACCGCTCTCTTGACGGTATATCATGGGTACGGCACGGCGGCTATGTGCTGGATGACTCATTCAATGATGCACATGTGCAGATATTCGCAACCACGAATATGGGTACAAGAACATTCACTGTGAGAGCTAAAAACTTCTGGTCTGCTGATTTGGGTACGCTTTCACAGGTACCGTCAAGCTTAATAGACGTTGAAAAAGCACTGCCGCTTATAGGCAAAAACGTTGCGATACCTAAGGGCAGTTATGACAGCGACACGGCCAAAGCTGCCAAGGCTACTGAGGTGCTGAATGCCAGGTCGGATCTTAAGGCGCTTGGTGTTACGTGTGAGGTAGCCCCGTCCGGTGAACAATATAGGCTTTCTGTATCAAAGGATTCCTCTGTTATGAACATTGATCCTTTTGAGATCATAGAAATCGTATGTGATTGGACGGACCTCCAAAATGCTGTCAGCCAGGCCGAGCTTCTGTCAGAAGACGATTACACGTTTGCCAGCTGGAACAAGTTGACCAACGCTTTGAATAAAGCTTACCAACTTGACGAAAACGCCGATCCGGTAGCAATAAATAACGCATGTCTCAGGCTGCTGGCCGCACTTGAGAACATGGATCCCATAGATGACGGTTCTGTAAAAGCGATGATCTCCTGTCCGGCTTTATTGGAACCCGGAGAATCATTTGAAGTGGGAATAAGAATATTTAACGCTGGTCAGAATATCTTCGCTCAGGATATCACTCTGTCTTATGATGCTGACGTGTTTGAATATGTGAGCGCAGCAACTGCAAACGACAATTTGAAGTTACTCAGGGAAGACACAGCTGTTGATGGAAAAATCAGATTCATTATTGCCAACATCGGTGGTTTAACAGACAATGATCTAATCAATCTGATCTTCAAGGTTAAAGCCGAAATAGGCAATGCCACAGGAACTATTGCCATAATCGAAGCAAAACTCGGCGTCGCGCCAGAAGGAACAGTGATAGAGGCGGCTGCCGACAGCAAGAATATAGAAATCCGCGAACCTGGACCGGGCGTTGACAAGACAGCTTTGACAGCTGCAATCAATAACGCTCAGAATCTGTATGATACTGCAGTAGTAGGAACGGAACCCGGCCAGTATCCGCAGGAAGCAAAGGATGCTTTATATGCGGCCATCAATGAGGCAAAAGCTGTAAGAGATGATCCGGGCGCAACACAATCCCAGGTAGACAGTGCTGTTATCGCTCTGAACGATGCGGTTGAAACCTTTAAGGCATCAGTTATAAAGTCTTCCGATCTCAATAATAACGGAACGACCGATGTAGGGGATCTGGCCATTGTTGCATACTACTATGGTATAAGTTCAGAGGATCCGGCATGGGATGAAGCAAAGATCGCGGATATGAACAATGATAATATCATAGATATTGCCGATCTTGCGTATGTAGCATTAAAGATATTGATCTAAGCAATATATTTCTCACCTTGATCAGGCTTAATCAGTTATATCATCTAACATAAAAAACCCTAACCCCTAAACCTGTTTTATGCCCTGTCCCTGTAAGAATAACTAAACTTGGGACAGGGCATAAAGCGTTTTTAGATAGTTTCAGATCCAGCATCCATTATTGCTAACTTTCAGACATAAAGATTGCCAATAATCCCAAAATAACTCATAATAACTATATTGAGGGTTTAGAAGTTGAAAACATCCTGCCGGACGCACGGGGTCGGGGTGTGTTTTTGAGCAGAACAACAAAGATTTTAAGAACCGGGGGAGGTTTTATTTAATGCTGGGAGCAATTATTGGCGACATAATAGGTTCGGTTTATGAATGGAACAATATCAAAACAAAGGATTTTCCGCTTTTTCGCGATGACTGCTTTTTTACGGATGATACAGTTATGACAGTCGCTGCAGCAGACGCAATAATGAACGGCGGAAGCGCCGATGATTTTATTGACGCATACAAGAAGTGGGGAAGGCTTTATCCAAACGCCGGGTACGGCGGGCGTTTCGGAAGTTGGATACATTCCGATAACCGTGAGCCGTATAACTCATGGGGCAACGGTTCAGCAATGAGGGTCTCACCTTGCGCGTGGGTTATGAATTGCGGGTTCTATGCGCGCACAGGATGTTGGCCGGCAAACGGTTGGGAATGTGTAACAAGATCTGCCGAGGTTACCCATAATCATCCGGAAGGCATAAAAGGCGCCCAGGCGACGGCGGCGGCTATCTTTTTGAGCCGGTTTTACGCCGGAGGCCATGCTTTTGACTATTGCGCACCATGGTCCCTTGAAGAATTGAAAGCCGAAATGAAAAAGCTGATAGAATCCCAGTTCGGATATAACTTATCCCGGTCGCTTGACGAAATCCGGCCGACCTACAGTTTTAATGAAAGCTGTCAGGAAACGGTACCGCAGGCCATTATAGCATTTCTGGAGAGTACGGATTTTGAGGACGCAATCCGAAACGCCGTCTCTCTCGGGGGTGACAGCGATACTCTGGCGGCTATAACCGGAAGCATAGCCGAAGCCGCCTATGGTGTGCCGGATTGGATCAAAGAAAAAGCGTTAAGTTATCTTGATGCTACGCTGAGGAAAGTGTATGACAGGTGGACGAGCTATATTGGTAAGAGCTGAGACATGTGAGGGTTAAATGAAAGCAACGGCATGATATCGAATATCAGAAGCGGATTTTCCCTTCCTTGATATTTTTAAATCTAGATATGGATACTCAGCAAAAAGGTGAAATTGATATAAACTGAAGCGTAATCGGCGTGTTTTTCAAAGGTACATCCTTGGTGTTTAATCTAAGCAGTCCTTTTTCCACTGAATAATTACAGGGGGGTTGAAGGACTGCATTAATAAAAAGGTAATAATAAGAAACGCTTTGAGGATCAAGTATACCTTTGTTTCCGTACATTTTAAGTTCATCATTATCGGTATAAATATTATTATCATGGGCAAGTGCATTATATGTATAGGTTTCTGCCTTAAGAATCCGGCCGTTGATATCTTTGATGGTAATATACTCCAGGGTGATTATAACTCCCTTTTGAGGCAAATCAGAGGTTTGTAATTTCAAAAGCCCTTCCTTCACCAAATAGTTTACTTTAGGCTGCAATACACCATTGATATATAGATTTACAAATGACGCCCTGCCAGGGTCAGGGATTCCTTTGTCTCCATAAGCTTTAAGTTCATCATCGTTAGTAAATTCTCTTTTAAGCCCATCAGAAATTGTATTATATAGGTATACTTCTGCCGGTAAAACCGTACCGCTTAGGTCTTTGAATGTGACGAAACTGATTATTATCGGAGAGTTTTCCAATGGGGTATCATCAGTTTTCAATTCAAGCAATCCCTTTTTTATGTAATAGTTTGCTTTTGGTTGTATAACACCGTTGATATACAGGGTGTAATAAGAAACGTTTTCAGGATCAAGTATGCCATGATTTCCGTATTTTGTTATTTCATCAGCATTGGTATATATTTTTTTATTTTCCTCAGCTAAAGCATTATATTGGTATATTTCAGCTTTAATACTACCTGTATTGTATGAAACAATGATTTCATTTGTAAAACAGTATTTATCAAATACTCTTGTAACATTCAGACATACCGTATCATTATCAAAACTGCAAATGTTATCATCATGCAATTCTGCGACTGGTACGATCAACTCAGTTTCTGCCATTGAACGAACAATAGTTCCAAGAGACACTATAACCTCTATATTAAGCGAATTATTTTCAGTACAAGCGGCGTCAGCACAGCATTTAAAACTGCATACCCTGAAAGATAAGTAAGCTCCTTCCGGGAAACATAAATCAATATTCTCATATGCCGTAAACTGTATTGGCTCTGAGATGCGCTTATCTTCCATAAAAATCGATATATATCCTTTTATCAATATTTTGAATTTATTCTTATTTAAAAATTTTCGCGACGGGGTCTGTACCTGTTTTTTTATATTATTGTTACAGGAAGACAGAACTGTATAATTAATTGAACCAGGCTTGTACGGATCCAGGATTTTTCCGTTTATATCGGTCAGAAAACAATGGATATTCGATAGTCTATGGCAGGGCATCGCCTCTCACTCCAATAAAACACTTCAAGAGTATTTTATTCTTATATGGCTTTTTGAGTTACATAAAAAATGGGCGAGCTCAATTGGCCCACCCATTTTTTCGATTAAGTATTTACTGTAGTAGTGGAGCTTGCGTCCGACGCGAAATTGGTAACAACTAAAACGATTGGTGCTTCCGGTTCAATATCATCTGCTTCCTGAACCACTACGCTTGTATCCGAAACTGTGTATAAGCCTTCCTGCTGCAGCACACCGTTAATAAACAGCAAATAGTAGCCATTGTTGGGATCAGCCTCAGGGATTGAAGCTATTGGATCTCCCTGGTCATCGACAAAATCTTCAGCCAAAATAGTTAAGACTCCAGCATCAACATCATCCGGATCAAAGAGGTAAAAGAATTTCTGCACATCTGGTCTAGTATCAACAGTCGTAGTTGTACTTGCAGTAATAGCGAGTTTAAACAAAGAAACTGCCATGTTCAACCCTCCTTTATCTTTATATTGTTTTCTATTTATATAATATGTCTGATGACAAGAACTCGACATAAAGAAATGACAAATGACATATGGCACCAAATATTTCCAATATTGATTCATAATTTCCCAACAAATTTCTAAATAAAAAACTCAAATAAACAATTATCCCCATAAGTCTGATTGGGGTTCCTACTTATGGGGAAAAATAAGATCATAATAGATAAATATTTATTTTCTTTTTCTGCATTTCTTACTTCGGACGGTGTTACAATCCCAGGCTATGTAATTGTTCCTACGGTGCGCTACTTGGCACTTTTTTCATCACGTTTATGCAGTTGTTTCAAGACCGATTTAAGCTTGTCTGGTATAGGAAGTCCCATATGGGCGGCATTCTCCAGGATAGACACACCCTCATTTGTTAAATAGAAGAAAATTACGGCTGTGCGAAGAGCTCCGCTGCCTCCGGAACTGCCCAGTATTTGTGTGTCCAGGACATGAGCTACACCCACCACAACAAAAATAAGCACTTTTTTCAGGATCCCTTTCCAGCCTATTTCACTGCACAGACTTTTATTTAGAATCGCACAGAGTACCCCTGTCATATAATCAATTACGACAAAGGCTAACAGAGCATAAAGGAATCTGTCCGCTTCACCTAAAAACCATCCCAGAAAAGCGCCTACAGCAGCAAATGCAACTTGCATCCAGTTCCAAATATCACGCATTAACATCCCTCCATTGTATAAGTAATATATGTGTCGAAAAGTACCTGGGTTAATGAAAAAAATGTCGTAACTATGTATGTCTATTACTGAGCGGACTTTACACTCTCGAACTATGACATCATACCGAAATTTGAAATCTTTCATCTCTGATTCGATATCAAATATTGTTTTCTTCCAACTGGATGCAGAACAAAAACCCGGTTAATATCTGCCAGTTTAGTGAATAAACTTAAACGGAGGGATGGAACGATGCTGCCGGATTATTATGCAGGAAAATATTCCTTTACCAATGAAGTATTGTATGAAGGCGATATTGCTGATCTTATGGAAAAAGATTATGAAATAAGGAAAATAAACAATTGCTGTATTTATGACATTTCATATAAAACTTTGGAAAATCCCGATCACATAGAACAGGAGATGAATTTTACGGCTGAGGTTATTTGTGCCGTAATTGATAAGGATTCACAGGAGACCAGGATGATATCCCGAAAAATAAATGCCGTTAAAAATTTCATAATTTCCAAAAGCATCATAAAAAAACAGACGGCTGAAGCTTCGGATAATTATTATGTTATACAGCATGTAAAAAATATAGCGTTTTATACGCAAACCACAAATTCCGGGTCTTCTTATATTACCATAACAGCTGATATTGAAGGATTGATCTTAAGAGAGCCCCACCAGGATTTTTGGATTTGCGATCGGATAGATATGGCCCCGCCTCAGGATGAAGAAGTCCAGGATTGGAAGCAGCTTCTTGACAGTATCAGCATTAAGGACACAGTTTCGCTTTTCGAAAATTTTCTTCAGCTTGTGAAAGGTGTATGCAATAATGATTCAAGTGATTCTGTCAAAGAAGAAAAAAAAAAGCTGGAGCAGGAAAACAGAAAACTGACTGATGAAATCAATCAGCTAAAAATGAGCATCAATAATTTAAGAAGCGAAATTAACAATCAAAGTTATATAATAAACGGTTTATTAAAAATTATAAAACCCCTGTAATTAAAGGCAGGGGTCTTATGGTATTTTATTTCCGGTTTCACAGACAACATTTATATGTATCGGTTAACAGTTCTATTGATCTTTGACATCAATTAAAGGGATAATAATGAAAAATAATTCCGTAAGTCTTTAAAAATTTCCCGGAAATATAAAAATAATAACACAAAATTAAAAAAGTGTTCGTCAAATTTCGACATATATTAGCTTCAAAAATATGATTATTATTGTAAATATAATCGCATGAAAACAATATATGAAAATGCTGGTAAAATATGTTGAAATGTGATGATAAAAAAATTCAAATCGACACTATAATATGACAAATTATTACAATAATTAAATATAGAATAAGTGTAAAGAATAGAGCATCGGAATGAATTTAAGTCCTTCAAATACTCAGGATGCAAGTAGATTGCAGCTTCCGACCAAAAATTAGTTGTAATAGAAATATTTTATATAAATGGAAAATAAAGTTCAAAATTACTGTAAATTTATCATTAATTGTATTTATTTTTAGGTATTTGTCGTAGGATTTAGGCCCAGGTTTTTAAAGGAATATAGGTGAATTCTCATGAAAAACAGGAAGGCTTTAATAATCATCATACTAACATTATCTTTTATTTTTATTCGACAAGCAACCAGTTTTACCTCAAGCACGATAGAAAATACGACTAAATTGAGTGTTTCCAATTCAGAGGATGCTTTGATAGGAACTCCAAATGATTTCGTGTTAGAGGTTATAAAAGAGATCAATACTACCACCAAAGTTTTTATGTCTAAAGAATCTGATGAGGAATTACAAAGAGAGACAGAGGAAACCCGGACGGTTAGGATCCTGCCAGACACATCGAATTATTACGTCAAAAACAATATGGATGAAATAATATATGTTGATGCATATCTTGATAAGGGTTTTTCAGGAGATGAAATTAAGGGGATCAGAATCAAAAATGAGGAAACTTTTGGTATTATGCCTGGTGAAATACAGGAATTCTCGTTTGATATAGATGAATCTATCAGTAATAGTAATGTGGATATCCTGATTTTTGTCAGATGGACCAATGGCTCAGCCGTAATAAAAAACAAAATTACTGTCAATGTCAAAGAAGTGATCAATGAAGTCATTGAGGATGAATATATTGAAGAAATGCCGAATTCTGATGATATCCAATCGGAGAGTATAGAAATATAATACGACGCCAATACGACGCCAATGTACCTGGAACCAGGAAAAATGTTCAATAAACAAAGTAAAATGGCCTCATAGTCATAAAAAGTGAGGGGGACATACATTGAAGCGAAATGTCGTTATTTTTACGCGTATGAAAAAAACATACAGAATTATAACATTCACAATATTGACAATTACGCTGATACTGTCAATATATTTTTTTAACATGTCAATAAACCAACCGGATGTTTTCGATGATAAAATCATTGAAAACTCAATTACAGAAGTAATAGATTTCTCTTACAACGCTGTTGCAAATCCCAGTACACTTTATCCTAAAGGAGGACGAGTAGTTCCCGATGGTATAATCTTCACTAAGATTACTGATAAAATAATTATCAACATGAATTACATTCTGGAATCAGAATCACCAGTTAAAATAGACGGTAATATTAGGGTAAGCTTAAATATTGTTGCCAAGGATATGTGGAATATCGAAAAGGAATTAGTTCCTATAAAATCTGTCAAATCTGAGGGAAATCTAAATCCTATAATCCAGGACGAAATTTACATAGATATTAAAGATGTGTTAACTCTTATCAAACAAGTCGAAGAGGAAATCCTGGCAAGACCTTCAAGCTATATGATGGTGGTCAGAACTGATATTAATGGTGATGTATTTGATCATAATGGAGTTAAAATACGTCAGCTTGCGGAAACAGTAGAAATCCCATTTACAGTAGGAGAACAGCAGATCAGCTTTGCCGGGGACTTAAATCTGTTAAATACTGTTAAGAAAAGCACTATTGAACGAAGTAACTGGGTGCAGAATAATATTAACTTATTTGGAACACAGGTGCCTGTTTCTTATGTCAGACTTATTTCATCATGTATAGGATTATTGGCATTAGTTATCTTAATTGCCGGATTAGCAGAGTTGATCAGATCAACAAATAAAAACAGAACCGAGGAAAGTACCGTCGACAAAAAGCTTGGAAGCAGGATTATAAAGGTATATGACAAAACTGCCTTTAATGGATTGATACAGTTTAAACTTCAGGACATAAATTCATTGCTGCAAATTGCAGAAGAGAAGGAAGAGCCTGTTTTCAAGTATGTAGACAATTGCGAAAATAACATATATTATTACGTTTTAAATAATTTATTTGTCTACTACTATAATATATCCGTAAAATCTATAGAAAGTGCAGATAAAGCCAATGAAAACGAAGATGCGATCGCTGTATAACAAAATCATGGAGCGCCTGAAATTCAATGAAATACAAACAGAAGACCTCAGGATTATCTATGTTTATAGATATTTATCCTGGGCGCTTACTTCCCTTGTATATTTAATAGGTCCGCCCCGCTCTATAATTTACTTTAAGCTGGGAGTTGTTATTTCACTCTTCATTTGTTCTAAAATCGTTATTGATTTAATTATAAAGATCAATTCAAATAAGGGAAGTCTGAGAGTCCTGTTATTTATCGAAACCCTAGGGATTGCTGCCCTTTTGGTTCCCACCGGAGGAATGGAGAGCCCTTTTATGTGGTATTCTTTAAATCCTATTCTAGTGGGAGCCAGATATTTACCCCCCTATTTTTCATGGTTAAACTTAGTTTTTTATCTAACTGCAGGTTCTGCAGTGTCTTATATTTTCTTCAATTCAAACAACAGTACGATAATGGAGATGCTTTGGCATCATTCCAGCAAGTTCCTGGTATTTGTACTGATAACGATAGCGATGCAATTATTGGCCAATTTTACACGAAGACTCTATGAGCAAACAATAACGCTGCAGGAACAGAAAAAGACAGTGGAAGAGATCAATAAAAAGCTTCAGCTATACAACAACCAAAAGCAGGAGTCTATGGAGTATATTATGTCATTGTATCAAATTATTGAGGCTTTTAATAATCATTCTGCCAGTGATGAATTGTTTAATACATTATCTGTTTATACCGCAAAATTGACTAAATCCAGAACGAGCTTTTTCCTGCTTTATGGACCAGGAGTTGCATCCAGCCTTCTTGCTTCAAACAGAAAACTAAACCCGCAGGAAAAAATTGAAATTTTAAAAAAATTGAAAAATTTTTATATAGCAAAAGGCGGAAATAAACTGGAACAGGGATGCAGTTTATTGGACAGGGGATTCTTGATTGCGCCTATACAATCAAACGGCAGAAAATATGGAGTAGTAGGTATACAGCTGGATGATTCAGTTAATTATGAAAAACTGAGTCATAGTACGAGACTTATCGAGTTTATATCGGGATTCAGTGCTGTAATATTAGATCGTTTTAACCTGGAAGATTTGGAAGATCAACTGCTGATCATGGAAGAACAAAACAGGATCGCCAATGAAATTCATGACAGTGTTACACAAAGGTTGTTTAGTATTAACTATTCTCTCCATGCTCTCATTGAGAGACGGAAATTATTATCTGATGAAGAGCTGAGTGAGGTTTTAAGGGAAATTAAGGAATCATCATGTCATGCTCTGCAGGAACTTAGAAACTCTATTTATCAGTTAAGTTCTGCAAAAAAAGGGGACAGAGCTTTTCATGTCGCTTTAAAGTCTTATCTGGACAGTATTTCCAAGTTAAATGGCGTTAGGATAGAATTAAATTTTATTGGGGATGAAAATTTATTGTCATTGCAGTTTAAGAAGGCTATCAACAGAATCATCAGAGAAGCAGCCGGAAATGCTATACGCCACGGCAGGTGCAAAAACCTTCAGGTGGATCTGGAAATAGGGTATGATTTGGTTAAACTGAAGATAATTGATGATGGTGTCGGTTTTGATACAGATAAACTAAGTCCTGATAATTCCGGGCTGGGATTATATAATATGCGTAGTCTTGTGAATTCCTTCAAGGGAAATATAAAAATAAACAGTAAGGTTGGGTATGGTACTGAAATTGAAATAATAATATCAAATTCAAGTAAAATGAACGATGGAGGTTTAGCTGTATGAAAGTACTGTTAATTGATGACCATCCATTAGTTAGAAAGGGCTTGGCTTCTGTTCTTTCTCTTGAGAAGGATATTGAAATCGTAGGAGAAGCCAGTAATATGAATGATGCGTTAAAAGCCATAGAGGTGTATAACCCGGATTTAGCCCTGGTGGATATCAGGCTTGGAAATGAGTATGGATTAGACATTATTAAGAAAAGCAAAAACAAAAATGTATCATGTAAGTTCATCGTACTTACCTCATCCAGTTCTGACGATGATTTTAAGAGAGCAGAAGAAGCAGGCGCTCTGGGGTACATATTAAAAGAAGCTTTGCCGGAAGAACTTCTGCTTGCTGTACGCCTGGTATCTAAGGGAAGAAAGTATTATGACCCAGGTATAATGGAGTTATTGATGAAAGAATCATCTAAAAATGATCAGGATAGTTATTTGACAGCAAGGGAGAAAGAAGTTTTGAGGGCATTGGGTGAAGGCTTATCCAATAAGGATATAGCGGAGAAACTATATATCACAGAATATACAGTGAAGAAACATGTCAGTCAGATACTGAGTAAGCTGGAATTGGCGGATAGAACTCAAGCGGCATTATATGCCCACTCTAAAGGATATGTCAATTAAATATGGGTATATATTTGAGAATTCGACGATGAAACCGCCGAATTTCTTTTATGAATTTTTTACGTAATTTAGAATCTATCAACGGATAGACCATTAAAGGAAATCCGGGAACAAGAGAAACTATGATCAAAGCCAACCAATAGCTTTTGGAAGCCAGATTATATATTAGCTGTGGCGGTAAAAAAGGATAAAACATTCCGACGGTTACCGTTTCATTATAATTTCCTGCTTCAGATGCAATCAATTGAAATTCTGTTTTTATTGTTTCTCCAGGAGCCAATGTAGTCAATGGGTGACTAAAGCTAAAATCGTCATTTGTGGCGGTTATTACGGCAATAACAGGAAAAAATCCCTTATTGCTAAGTTCGGACAAAGGTTTTTGTATTTTATCTCCAACTCTTATAATACCTATGCTGCTTCCCGTTAATACGCCCTTAGAATTTTCAGATACTTCATATGGTATAACGATCCGTTGACTGGTAGCAAGCATTGTAGTCAACATTATAATGCTCATGGTAATACCGCCAAGAAAATAAAGCAGGTGCATAGTTAAGTTGTTCTTTTTTTGTGTTTTATGTTTTCTTTTATTAACGGTAAGTTCGCTGATAGCTATTATTACAGCCAATAATACAGCAATGACCGGCATAGCATAAGGAGTGGTCTGGAATTTTTCCATCCATAGAGGAAGGAATCCGATTAAAGGAATTTTAACAGGTTTATTTTTTATAGTCACAACTCTGCTGACGATCCAGTCCCGTTGTATAGGACGTGTATCGCCTGAGGCCTGATCAGTATAATCATTAGCATCGCCCTTTGTAATATATCCTTTAGTTTCATCACCTTCTATAATCCTGTGAACGATCCATCCTTTGGACGATAAACTTCCGTCTTCATCCTTAAATACTACAATATCTCCTATATTCAATGTATCTTTAGCCGAAATACTCTTTATTAATATCATATCGCCTCGTTGAAACAGAGGATACATACTGTTTGATCTGACTGAAGACAAAAATATGGGCTTATCATAAATAGCTGAGCCAATTGCTGCAGTAAGGACAATAGCCACAATAATGTATAAGATTATATCAAATATTTTGGAAATAATTGAAATTTTTTTCATTTAAACATCCCCGATTATTATAATTCAGTTTAAGATGGAATCATACACTAAAATGGCTAAAAAATCCGGTATACTTTAGTATACTTCTTAGGTGTATTTTGGTATAATGCGTTGATTACTGCCATGGCAATAAAAAAGAATCATGAAACTCAAAAAATGAAAGATGATTTCTGTAAAATACAGAAATCATCTTGATTCTTATGAACTATTACATATTGATGGAGATTTCAAATTATACAGCTTCTACGTAAAGAATGATCTCCATGTTCTGTAATTGTTCAAAAACATCCTCATCTACATTGTCGGATACGGTTATTCTTACATCGTAATCCGGTGCTCCGTAATAACCTTGATTGTCCCATGTTTTCTTATTTGTTATATCGAACCAGGCGTGTGATGGTGTATATGGATGGAATGTACTTCTCATCTCAATTTTAACACCTTCAGGAACATTTTTTGCTTCAAAATATCTCTTGATAGGAGTATTAGAGTTGTTAGTCACTATAAACAGGCTTTCCCATACATATTCGCTGTTCTTTTGCAAACCATACATTGCACCATTTTTTCCGCGGCCAAATTCAAATACTAAATTGCCGTCAACTATGCGAGCGGTATTTTCATTGTTGCCTGTACCAGTTCCAGGTTTCAGTGCTACTAATGCATCCTGTGTGTTAACGATCTTAATAGTTGCAGCATTTGTAACAGTAGCGTTGGTTAAGGCCATTGCGGCCATCAGGCTTGCCATAGCTAATAATGCTATAACAATGAGCAGACTTTTTTTCATAATCATTACCTCCAATATTGATTTTGTGTGCTAATAGTTCGTTACAATAATTGTAAATCCCAAAAAAAGTTATTTCTTCCCTCTTAAGAACACAATATATTTGGGATTAGAATAATTTGGCAATAACCGTTCGTGTAGTATGTATTATACTTTTTGGTACCATAATGGTACCAATGTGTAATGGATGGTATACCAAAGATTAAACTTCCATTTATCAAGATTAAGGTCTATAACAGACCGAAAATTTTCTCCGGTTTGTGAAAGAGGTTTGCAATAATTATTCAAGTGATTCTGTCAAAGAATATAAAAAGCTGGGGCAGGAAAACATGAAACTGACCGATGAAATCAATCAGTTTAATGCATAACCATTTGAGAAGTGAAATTAATAATCAATGATATAATAATAAAAGGTTTAAAATTATAAACCCCTGTAAATAATGACAGGGGTCTTCCGGCATTTTACAGGTATCAAGGTTTGCAGCAATAATCTTCCGGTTTGACATAAACTATTATGTCCTGATCGATTCCCAGTTTGTCAATGATATCTTCGGTTGCCGTAAGTTCTACTATCGTTGTCCATCAAATTTTACCCTGTAATTTCAGTATTGGCTCGAAGCATACTCAATATTTCTTTTATCGTTAACGTCTGATGTTAACGATTATTTTGATCATGATATATTAGTATAGAGCCTGTACTGAAAAAGTATCAAACCCCTGTAGAAATTACAGAGGTTTGATGCCAATTACTAACATGAAGGCTTGCACCAATAATCTTCCGGTTTTCCGAAAACTATTACATCCTGATCGATACCCAGTTTGTCAATGATATCTTCGGTTACCGTAAGCTCTACTATGGTCGTCCATACAGATTCTGTCGAACTTGTGCTTACCAGGAAAGTATTCAAAATGTTAAAATCATAACGGAAGCATTTCAACAGTATGTAGGACTGGAGACTGGGATCTTCAAGGTAACAGCACTTAATCTTGGGCTCAAACATTGAATACGGAATGGAAACAGTGTATTCAAAACTTGTATAATTATTAATGCCTCCAGACACTATAATGAGTGTCTCATACGGTACAGTCTGATTCTGATGCTGCTGTACCGGAATTCCCGCGGCATCGATCACTGTAGAATCGACAAATGCCTTTGTTATAGCAGGATCATACTGGAGACGATTTGAAAGATTTCTTGGCAATGTGATCACATCAAAATTCCCATTCTCATATTCAACCAGAAGAACCAGCTGGTATCTGTGTGTAACCTTGGATTTACTTGTACATATCAAGGTATTTCTTGGATAATCGGGTTCAATAACACGTTTGCAAAGCTTGACACATCTGACCGGAGAACCGAGAACAGGATCTACTGCCGGGGTACTTCCATCGTTTATGATATAAATTCTGAAAGTTCTTTTATTGCCTGTTGCAATACCGTTGACGTATTCTTCCTGCCATAAAGTATCGGTATCTGCAAGGACAACTTTACCCAGAACCTGTTTGGCGAATATGTCTACTTTATGCATATCTTTCGGCGGATCTTTGTGTGGATCTTTATGCGGATCTTTATGCGGATCCTTCGGCGGATCTTTATGAAGATCTGTATGCATATCTGTATTATTAGCTATTTCTGCCATAAGAACAACTCCTGTTTTATGATTGCTTTCTCCTTTATATTATGTAATTCAGAATATGGCTGCTACTTAAAAAACCTTGATAATTTATTTCCTGTTGCGTTTTTATGAACCGGACCCTTTATCATTTCGGTATTGGTCTGGATATTGTTCAATAATTCTTTCATTGCAGACATTTCCACCTGAAGCTGATTTATCTTATCGATGATTTCTTTCTGATTTTCCATGAAAGTCAGCATGGGACCGGTACTTCCGACGTTTTTTCTGTTGATTGGAGGCTGGTTATCGAGTATCTGTTTATTTATATGGGTCGGTTGAGGGTCATGTTGAAGTATATCAAATGCTTTTGGCTGCTCTTTGTCGGCATCTTCTCTCTTTATGCGTTTCCATCCCGAACTATAATTGGAATTGATATAGAATTCATCCATTGCGCAAACCACCTATTTTTAAATTTCTCATACCATTATATGAAAATAAGAAAAAAGTATATTCAGGTCCAACGCCTTAAATACCTTCATTTTTTTTATATAAACATTTTTCCTTATAAATTTTGCACTCGGGAAGATCTGAACCGCGATATATATGAAAAGCCGGGAATGCAGTATCCACATACATTTCAAAACCATTAGCCGCGGCTCTTACACAGAAATGCCTGTCTTCGCCTTTAAAACTCAGATTATATATTCGTGAGAATGATATATTACTCATTAGTACTTTTTTATTTATCAACGTGCATCCTCCCAGGCCGCCCACTTTATATAGACCAGGCTTTTTCAGCATTGAGTGGAAGGCTTCGGTTTTTTTCCTTATCTGATCCAAACCCAGAAGGCCTACATATTCAGGCTCATACTGGGTATAGTTGTCACAAAGCCATACTTGCGGATAAGAAGGCCCGGAAGGAGCCCAGCGAGTCCAATATATTTCGGAGATAATATCCTTATCCTGTTGAATAAGATGTCTTAAAGTTTTCGGATGTAATATTAGGTCCGAATCCACAAAAAACAGGCCGTCATAATCACCTTCTCTTGCATATTCAAGAATTTTGTTCCGATATTCGCTTACTCTAAAAATCGTATCTACATTCCATTGATGTTTTGTATGAGAAATGACGTTCTGAGAGTTCATGCCTCCATCCATCAGGACAGCCGGCAGCATTTGCTTCAGCTTTTGCAGGATCCTCACTGATTCTTTGTCTACATTATCATCGATGAACAGAAAGTCTGCTTTAATACCTTCTCTGTCCAGATTTAAAAGTGAATCAGCGTATTCCCTCAATATCTCCGGCTTTTCCCTGATGGGGCTGGCGACAAGAATACGCTTTTCACTTATCATTCCACAAACCCGCTTACGGTCATTTCCTCTTCAACAGCTATTCGCACAAAAATGTCAAAGAATATTGACAAATCTACTCTGGTGGACAGAACCGGCGGCGATCCCGTTCCATGAAAGTCTGTTTCGCCGATCTCCGCATTCCAGGTCATATTACGGAAGGCAGTAATAACAGTAAAATCAATATCCGGTGGAATAATACCTTCAAATTCGCTGAAGGATATGGTCATTGTATATATAAATCTGTCTCCCACTCTTTGCATTGTCTGGTATATACTTCTCGAAACCTGTACTTCAGAAAGATCATATAAGGTTGTACATTTGATTCCAATATCATCAGGCAGGGTTATGATTTCAAAAGTATTGCTGCCGGAAAACTTGGCTACCAGTATTACTTTGAACCCCAAGCTTATCTTTATCTTATCGTCGCAGATGTAAGACCATTCAGGCTCATCGGTACGGACAACAACACACTGAATACATTCAAGGGGATATTCATAAAAGTCTCCGGCATTATCTATGAACAAAGTTACAGGTTCCTTTATTGCTAAGCGCTCTCCGGTGACGGGATCCCTTTTTTCCTGGAAAAATATTTGTGTGTCTTCTGCCTGGAATTTGGCCAATGGTCTTAAGGTTAAAATGTTGACTGTTTTACAAGGTTGTTCCATACATATACCTCCCAAAATTGAACAGGTCAGTATTATTTTATGCTCTCTTATTGATAACTGTTAATCTTTGGGGATAAAGACAATGGTGCTATAGAATCACAATGAAAGGCTTATCCACATATATTGAAATATGGAGCAATAAATGTAGAAGTGTGGGGAAAAATGAGGATACTTTTTACAAATCCTACTCCAATGATCAAATACGGTATGCAGAAAGGATTTCAAAAACTGGGTTGGGGAACTGACAGACTTGAGGTTCCTCAGCAGACCGTAGAGGGATTGAAGTCAAAGATCAAAGAATTCAAACCCGATTATATTTTTACCGAGGGAGGAGTTGATACAAAAAAATTTATATTCCCGGTACTGGAAGAATGCAAAATACCCCATATTTATTGGGCTGTAGAAGATCCGGTCGCTCATTATACCCTTGCCATGCAATGGGCTCAAAAGTCAGTACTGGTATTGACTCCAGACCTGGAAATGCTGGAAAGTTACAGGAAGAGGGGACATAAGGCAATTTGCATACCTTTTGCCGCTGATCCGGACTACTATTATAAATATCCTTTAGATAAGCATTTTGCTTCCCTGGACGCCATACATATAGGAAATAATTACAATGTTTTCCCGGAAAGACGAAAAGCTTATGAATATATAATCAAGCCATTTATTGATAAAAACAAAAAACTGGAGGTATACGGATCTGATTGGGATAATCCCAGGCATGCTTTTAATTTACCTCCCCAATACAACAAAGGATATATATCACATGAAAGGAGCGTAATTGCGTATTCTTCGGCCAAGATTTCACTGGGAGTCCATTCAATAACCAATTCCAGGACCATGCAATCCATGAGAACATTTGAAATACTCGGCTGCGGCGGTTTTTTTTTAACGCAGCATACCAGGGCAATTGAGCACATGTTTAAAAATCACATCCATCTTGTGTGGTCTACCTGCTATGAAGAAACGGTGGAACTTATGGATTTTTATCTTAACAATGATTCAGCGAGGGAACGAATAGCCTTAAACGGGCAAAAGTATGTTTATGAAAATCATAACTACCTGGAAAGAGCAAGAGAGATTGTTGAAGCATTGAAGGCGGTGCAGACATGAAAATAGCTATTATAGGTTACTATGGACATAACAATCTGGGGGATGAACTGAACCTCCTTGAAATGATAAAACTTATACGAAAACAGGAACCCAAGGCTGATATTACTGTATTCAGCGGCGGACTCGGCACTTTGTATTATGATGTGGATTACAACCTTGTTCTGGCCGATAGGTTAGGAATAAACAAATACAGGGATACTCTGAATAAATATGATTTGGTCATCATAGGGGGCGGAGGGCTTATTTTTTTAGGCGCAAATTATTTTGATTTTCTTCAGGAAGGTATAAAGGTCCCTTACATATTCAGTCGTGTAGGCATTGACAATCGTATTGTTTCCCAGCCTGTCCTGGAACAATTAAAAAAAATATTGAACAGGGCTTATGATGTTACGGTAAGAACATCCTCCGACAGAGAACTGGCACAAAAATATCTTGGAATAGATTGCAAAGTAGTGCCGGAAGCTATTTGGAACTACGAGGCGCAGCCATACCAGCTGGCTGCCTTTGGGAAAAAGATTATGGTAAGCATGAATGCTTATGCTTCCAAATATTTTGCTCAAATCAAAGAAGCCCTGACAAAGACAAAAACAGCAAAAACTACGTTTACAGTCTCTATGCAGGATACTTCCAAAGACTTTTATTACAATATCATGAGTACTCCTGATAATCGGGTAATACTGCCTGAATCTGTTTCATTGCATAAAAAGGCATCTTTTATCGCTTCAATGGACCTGGTTATAACATCGAGGCTGCATGCGGGGCTTTTGGCAATAAGTCACGGGATACCTGCCATTATGCTGAAAAGTACTCCAAAAGTTCAATTCCTGATGAAAGAACTGAATCTGAATGAATTTTTCGTTGACGGTGTCATTAACCAATCCATGATTGATGATATCCTTTCAAGGAATATGGCCCCGCGTTTATCAAGTATATCAAAACACATGAAAGAGCTTTCCAAAGCGCCTGTAATACCTGCCTAGCGAGGTTGATAGAATGAATAATGTAAATAATGAATACAAGGATATAAAGCATATGTTTGAAATAAAAGATCTGCAGCTTGGAGGCATTACTGCCAATGAACTTGAATGGGCGGTCATTTTTCCGCCTACCATTGACTGGCATTATATGCGGCAGCGTCCGCAGCAAATCATGGAGCAGTTCTCCATGAACGGATATGAAGTTTACTACTGTAATAAGACCCAATCAAAAACAAAGCTTTATACCGAAATTAATCCCAATTTGAAAATAATACATAACAATGGCTGCTTTATAAGAGACATTGTGCCCGAGCTTAAAAAAATGGGCAAAAAAATAATATTGTGGATTTCATGGGCAAAACTCCATATTTACCTGGATTTATACCAGCCTGATTTTATTGTTTTTGACTATGTGGATGATTTCGAAGCATGGAGGCCGTATATAAAGCCAATGGTCGAAAAATCACATGTGGTGGTTACCACAGCAAAGATACTCACGGAGGAGATAATTCGGGATTACCCTGATAAACCCAGCATAATGATTCCCAATGGCTGCGATATTGACAGGTTCAAACTCGGGAAAACTATGGAAAAACCGCCGGAGTTGGTCGGTCATGACGGCCCTGTCATTACCTATTCCGGCGCCTGGGCCAACTGGGTCGATACAGGGTTGGTGGAGAAGATAGCCAACAATTTCAAGCAATCACTGGTATGCATTATCGGAGTAGAATATGGGATAAAGGCTCCCAGGCATATTCCAAATCTTAAGTATCTGGGAATGAAAACATATCATCAATTGCCTGCTTATTTGAATTACAGTACGGTGTGCATAATACCGTTCCGTATAAATACGATAACCGTAGCTACAAATCCGATAAAGATGTATGAATATCTGGCCTCAGGAAAACCCGTGGTGTCTGTCGATTTGCCGGAGGTACGTAATGTTCCCTCCGTTTACATCGCTTCGGACCATGAAAACTTCATAGAAAATATACATCTTATTCTGGATGGGAAAATCGGCTATAGGGAAAAAGAAACATATACCTGGCTTAAAGAACATACCTGGGGAAAAAGATTCGAAAAAATAGACAGATTTATAAAAGAGTATATCAATAAACAATAAAAATAATTAATAAGCTCCTTTTTAAGCATAATATATCTGTGATGCTCTGATATCACACCATAGGTTATATCAGAGCATTATTTATTAAACAAAAAACAGGGAGGAGCTTATGAATAGGTGCAAAAAACTTAAACTATCGCTTTCCGTCACCATAATTGCTGCAATAATGGCATCCCCATTTTATGCTTGTGCTCAAAGAATTAATTTAACATATCTTTATGGCGGTACTTCATCACTTTATATAAATTATGTTGATCGGTCAAACGGAAGCATTGACGTCGTATGCCCGGATTATTTTGAGATATATGATAACGGAGATTTAAAAATATTGCCGAAAATCGATGAAGATTTTGTCGATGCCATGCATGAACGCGATGTTAAAGTTGTTCCTTTTTTAATCAATCACTGGGACAGAGAATTAGGCCGAAAGGCAATTTATAATAGAGTTTCATTGGTTAATCAGATTGTAAGTGCTGTGAATCAATATGGATTTGATGGTGTCAATATTGATATTGAAAACCTGACACATGAGGACAGAAACCAACACACCGCTTTTATAAAGACCTTAAGGGAAAGTATGCCACCAGATAAAACCGTATCGGTTGCCGTCGCAGCAAATCCTTACGGAGTTTATTACGGTTGGGCCGGATCATATGATTACAAGGCATTGGGAGAAATCTGCGACTGGATAATGCTGATGGCTTATGACGAACATTATTATGGGAGTGAGCCCGGACCTGTTGCCAGTAGTTTATTTACCGAGAATTCTTTAAAATATGCCCTGAAAATGATCCCCCCTGAAAAACTGTTACTTGGTGTTCCATTTTACGGAAGGTACTGGAAAATGGGCGCGGCAAAAGGAGGCAGTGGAATTACATGCTATGACGCTGAGTCTTTGATCAATAAATATAAAAGTACGGTTTCTTTTGACAGCTCTACCCAAACAGCCAGAGCAACTGTAACCATCGGTGCTAATGACCCCAAACCGGTTATTTGGGGAGGGGTTGTTCTGGGAGCTGGCACTTATACTATTTATTATGACAGTGACCGATCTTTAAGATATAAATTAAGCCTGATACAAAAATACAATTTATTAGGTGCCGGAAGCTGGTGCCTGGGGCAGGAAAGTCTCAAGACCTGGGGTTTTTTTAAAAATTGGCTTAATGGGAGATATTTTTCGGATATATTAAATCATTATGCTCAGGACGATATTCTTGACATGGCGAATAAAGGCTGGATGATAGGAGTTTCATCGGATACCTTTGCGCCGAATCGTACCCTTACAAGAGCTGAAGCTGCTGTTATTCTGGTTCGGGCATTAGGTCTGGAAAATGAGACACCTGCCGAATATTTTTCAGATACTAAAAAACATGGGTTTAGGGATATGATCGGAATCGCACGTAAATATCAAATAATGCTTGGAGACGGAAACAATCGCTTCTGGCCGGATAATCCTTTAACACGTGAACAATTGGCTATGATTCTGGACAGGATTCTGGTATTGCCCAATCCGGTTACAAAAAATCCGTTCTCGGATGTAAGCCCGATTAGAAATCCCTTATCGTATGATTCAATTCTGAGACTTGCCAATAACGGAATTGTTGTGGGAAACGGAAAAGGTATTTTTAATCCGTCCGGTATAGTTCGCAGAGGGGAAATGGCCGTTTTTGTAAATCGTTCCTCTGCTTTTGAAATGACATACCCTGTCAAAAGAGATCCGGGTATATCATCTCCGGATAATATCGTAACGCCCAGATGACTGAATCTGCATGAAAAAATGTTTATCATTCTTTTATTGGTATATTCTTATACTTTGTATGATATTGAATAGAGTACCTAATTATTTGACATTTCCCTATATAATTTTACAGAATATTATATTAATATGGTAAGATTGGGAATCAATATTCATATATATCGGTCGAGTTATATATAAACCTGTCTATAATTATCAGAATTTTGTCAATAAATCAAAGTAATTCAACATTTTTCATCAATTAAATTGAATACAAGGATAAAAGCCGCAATATTACTGTCTTTCATCATGAAAATAATAAAAAAATCTCAGGAAATAAAAGAATAATGATAGGATAAGATTATGAATAAACTTACTAAATTTTACATTTAGTGTATCAACATTTGCCGGCATACTTATTTTAACTACCGAATACTGAAGATTAATTAAATATTATGTTTTATTAATCGACAATGTAATGAACAACAGACATATAATAATGCGAACAGCAAGAGTACAATATCCTGATCATTTAGTTTTCACCAGAAAGAGTACTTTCACAGTAATGAAGTACCGGTTTTTAACGGAAGAGGGGTCTTATGTATAAATTGCTTATTGCTGATGATGAACAGTTTTTTCGGGATTCGGTAAAGTCTGTCATAGAGAAGAATTTCAATCATGTGATTGTGGTTGGAACCGCAAAGTCGGGACGTGAAGCAATAGAAAAAGCGGAAACCATAAAACCTGATATCATTTTGATGGACATAATGATGCCCGGTATAAACGGAATTGATGCAATAAGGGAAATAAAATCCAGATTGAGGGATGTTGTTTTTATCATATTAACAGCCTATGATAAGTTCGATTTTGTCAGGGAAGCAATCAAACTGGAGGTTATGGATTACCTGCTTAAACCGGCAGATCAGGAAACAATAATACAAGCAGTTAAAAAATCTGTTGAAATCATAAACAACAATAGAGAAAAAAGAAAAAAAGAATTGGAATTAAAAGAAAAATTGGAAAGAGTGATACCCATTCTTGAAAACGGTTTCTTTTATTCAATGCTGTTCTTTTATGACCAAAGCAGAGAAATTGAGAATTACCGGGATCTCCTTGAGTTAAATGAAGAAGGAGGGTATGTTCTTACCATAAAACTCGGTGAAACAATAAATGAGTACAAATCGGCTCAAATGTTATACCAGTATTTCAGGGATGTATTAAAAAGTAAGTATAAGTGTATTATAGGACCTTTCATGCACAATAGGATTTTTGTTTTTATCCCGGGCAATGTGAAAAAAAATATGGCAGCCACTAGGCAGGAGGCCGTCAGTATTGCTGAGTACATATATGATTTGCTGTCAAAAAAAGCTGATGTAAAAATTTCTATAGGGATCGGAAGAACATATCCCCTGAAAGATGTAATCAAGTCATATGACGAGGCCCTCAAGGCAATCAATGTCATATCGGAGAGCGGAATAATGCATATCATGGATGTACCGGCCGAGTCAACTTCCAAATCAGAGCATACTTACGAGAAGGAAAAATTGTTATTGGACAGAATGGCCTCAGGAGATACGGAAGTATGCATGCAGACCTTCGAACAAATTTATGACAGTCTTTTCAAAGAATATGCAACATCTTTTCAAATCATAAAGAGAAAACTTCTGGAGCTTATGGTACTTATAAGCCACCTGGGATACACATACAGGATCGATGATGAGGAATATTTTAAGAAAGGCGATTATATTGAAGACTTTTTGAAAATCGAGGACCCGATGGAACTGAAATCATGCTGCAAGAAGAGGATCGAATATGTTTCTCAAAGCATAAAAAGCATCAGGGAAAAAAGGATCAATAACAGGCTCATTATAAAAGCGATCGAGTATATCAAAAAGAACTACAAAAATAAGATAACCCTTGAAGAAGTCGCCAACGAATTAAACATCAGTCCCCATTATTTCAGTAAGCTATTTAAAGATGAAGTTGGGGAGACCTTTATTGATTATCTTACTTCTCTCAGGATCCAAAAATCAAAGGAACTTTTAGCTGAAAATCAACTAAGCGGCAAGGAAATCTGTTTTGAGATCGGTTATGGTGACCCAAATTATTTCAGCAGAAATTTCAAAAGAATTGTTGGAATCACACCTACTGAGTATAAGGAAGTAATTCAAAAAGTTATAAAAGCAAGGATCTGATCTTACTAAAATCCATATTGAAAAAATGCTATCACCCTTCAGTGGTGGATAAGTTGAATGGATTTTTATAAGAATATGACAAAAATCTCTAGAGACAACTTATCCAGAATAATAGATAATTTATACATAGATGCTATTTTACAGCAATTTATGTAATTATCAACATATTATACACTATTAACATTCTGTCTGATTCTAATTCTCATAATATTCCTTTTTTTGCAGGGCTGCGGAAACATATGAATTCGGAGGGAGATGGACTGTATGATTTGTAGGAGTATGACGTTTAAGAAGCTAAGATACCTGATTCTTACAGTACTTTTAATTAGCATGACTGCAAGCTGCGGCTCTCAGCTCCTTATTGAAAATACAGGCAAAATAGATCTGAAGAATTATTCCGACTCAACCGAGGCATACAATGCGGTGTGTTATAACGGTAATGAATACATAGCAGTAGGAACCAACGGTCGTATTGACCGAATCAAGCCTGATAAATCAGTAACCGTTTTACCGGCTGTCACATCTTTATCTCTTAATGATGTTTTTTCTATGAACGGCATAGATGTTGCCGTAGGAGATTCCGGCATTATCCTTGTTTCAAAAGATGGCGGCAGTTTTAGTCCTGTAAAAAGTAAGACTACGAAATCCCTCTACGGTATCACTGTATTCGATGGGAAATTCTGGGCGGCAGGGGCCGAAGGTACAATTATTTGGTCTTCTGACGGAAAGCGTTGGAAATCAATAAACTCCGGAATAAAAGACGATATTCATTCAATCGCGGCAAATGAAGAAATGATAATGGCTGTTGCCGGAGAGTGCCAGATATTAACGTCAGTTGACGGAGAAAAATGGGATGTACTGGACTACAACGAATATTATGACAGACTGGCTGAACCATGTCGGTTCTGGAAAGTGCAAGCCGAAACAGGTGTATTCTATGTACTGGGCGAGCATTTAAATATTCCGGGTTCTCCTGCGATTCTCTCTACCTTTGATGGAAATATATGGGTCGATCATTCTCTCAATATGATTAATGACACGCCCCCGGAACAATTCTTTCCGCTTAAGGTAAATGCTGCCGCTATAGATACAGATCAGCTTGTTGTGGCATGCAACGACGGTAAAGTCCTTACTTTGCCGGAATGTCCCACATGCAATAAACTTGATATTATTTGCACTAATAATATAAATGACCTTGTGTCAGCGAATGGTTTTTTCACTCTGGTGGGAGACAATTTCTGGTTCGATATTCTCAAACCTGATGATTTCAGGCAGTACAACATTTCAGCAGTACAGGCGTTGGAAGACTTTTACAACGGCGCCTATATCGTAGACGTACGTTCAGACGATGAGTATTCGCAGCTGCACATCACAGGCAGCATACACATTCCTGTGGATGAAATTGAAACAAAACTGGAAGAAATGATACCTGACAAATCCAGCGAAATAATATTCTATTGCTCAAAAGGAGTGCGATCACAAAAGGCTTTGGAAAAGGCTTTGGTTATGGGATACAAAAAGGTGTACAACCTTGGGGGTATAGATGCATGGCCTTATGATACGGAAGCCGGCAGTTTTTCCGGGGCAAATAATAAATGATTTTTACTATCAACAAAAATGCACATCGCATATCAAAAACAGAACACTGTTGCCATATTACTGGTGGCGGATCATTCTATATAGCTTAGGCTATGTCATATTTTGATTGCTGCTTTTCGCATTTATATTCTTTTAAGAAAGACGTAAATATTTTATCTCATGATGGAAAAAAGAATAAAAAATGCGAAAAGTAGGTAATAAATAATTTTTTATAAGGAGGTAAGGTAAAGTGCAAAAAAGACGGGCATTGTCTATCCTTCTCATCTTGGCTGTCTGCTTCAGTATGCTTCAGGGATTGACTTTTACAGTAATTGCTGAAGATCCTGAGCCAGATCCAGCGCCTATCCCGATCTACATGGACCCCAGTTATTCCTTTGCGGAGAGGGCTGCAGATCTGGTTGCCCGAATGAATCTTGAACAAAAGGCTTCTCAGGTCATCAGCCAGAATGCGCCTGCAATAACAGCTGCAGAATTGGGAGGCGGTGCGCTGAATGTTCCGGCAACCGAAGGAGTAGCAACCTACACATGGTGGCAGGAAGCTCTTCACGGCTATTTGAACGGCACCAACTCTGTTTCCTATCCGCAGAACGCTACTGTAGGCAACACCTGGAACCCGGATCTTTATTATCAAGTGGCTACTGAAATTGCAAATGAAATTCGTGAACGGGCACCTCAGAGAGGTGTTACAACGGATGGCAGAGCAAACGCAACAAATCTTAATTTTTATTCACCAACAATCAACATGCATCGTGACCCGCGCTGGGGCCGCAATGAAGAATCATATTCTGAGGACGTTTATCTCATGTCCCAGATGGGTACTGCTTTTGTCCAGGGTATGCAGGGCATGGACAGAAACGGTAATCTTCTCGACCCGGCAGGTCGTCGTAAGGTGAATACGACCATCAAGCATTATGTGGCAAATAACAGTGAAAATAACCGTCTCAACGGTGGCGCCGTTACTTCTTTACGTGCGCTCAGAGAATACTATGCCGCGCCTTATCGTAACATTATCCAGGCTGCAAATGTTTCTTCCGTTATGACAGCATACAGCACTCTCAACGGAGACCCCTGTACCTGGAGCAGTTACTTATTAGATACACTGCTTCGTCAGACCTATGGCTTTTCCGGTTTTATGACCGGCGACTGTGACTCGGTTGCAACTATATCAAGGCATAACTTCATTAACCCATATACCGGCAAAGTACTCACCATAGTTGAACAATTCTCACATGCCTTGGCACATGGCGTAGATCTTGAGTGTAACGGCGGTCATGGTAGCGGTTCAAATAACTATAGAAGCTTAATGCCGCAAATGATCGCTCAGGAAGTTGAGACCGATAAAGGCAGATTTACCGAAAATCAATTGGATATCTCCCTGCATCGTCTGATGACTTCACGTATGGAGCTTGGTGAGTGGGATAGCGATAATATCCATACAAAGGAAGCTGCAGCCCGCGTTGCACAGCAGTCCGGCAGTATCGGCTGGCAGACACCTGAACGTCTGAAATTAATTGAAGACGTAAATGCTGAGGGTGTAGTCATGTTAAAGAACGAAGCGCCTGCAGGTTCTGATGAAAAAATCCTGCCGCTTAAGATTCCGGCATCAGGAGAATACAAAGTGGTTATCGTAGGTGCATGGCAGACGAATTCATACCTGGGACTCTATTCTGCAGGTCAGAACAATAACACCAACCGTATTCTCATCCGTGACAGAATCGTAAGCAATATTCAGGAAATCAATCCGAACGCAACTTTTACATATCTCACAAGTTACGGTAATTCAACCTCCTCCAGTTCCTATACTATTACTGCAGAAGATCAGGCAACAATTGCCGCTGCCGATGTGGTTATCGTAGTTGTGGGAACTCCCCAGGATTATTCCAGAGAAGACGGAGACCGTGCCAGCATAGTTTTCAATAATGGACAAGCACAGCTGATTTCCAATGTCGGCAAAATCAATCCGAAGACAATAGCTTGTATGGAAACTTGCGGACCGATGCAGGTTACGACCTTCGAGAATGATGTAGCCGCTATTCTTTGGTCCAGTTATCAGGGATTCCGCAAAACCGGATTCGGCGATATTATCACGGGTAAAGTCAATCCCTCCGGTAAACTGGCAGACACATGGTATAAGAATGTAAGTAATTCCGGTGAATCAGATATTCCTGGAGTTTATGATTATGATCTCCTTCCATCCGAAGGCAAACAGGGAAGAACCTACATGTACTTTACCGGAACTCCCTCATATCCTTTCGGTTATGGTCTCAGCTTTACTACCTTTGAGTATTCTAACCTCAAGATTGAGAAGAATGGTTCAGCCGCTACAGAATTTGATGCAAACGACACTATCACGGTTTCATTTGATGTCACCAACACCGGAACCATAAAGGGTAAAGAAACAACGCAGCTCTACGTTGCACAGCCTGAAGCTCCGGCTGAACTTAAGAGACCAATTAAACGTCTGTTTGGATTCAAAAAGATCGAGCTTGAACCCGGAGAAACCAAGACAGTTACTCTGGAAGTAAAGATTCCGGATCTGGCTTTCTATAATGAAGATTTGGATCGCTTCGTCGTTGATACTGGATTGTACGAGATCCAGGTAGGAACCAACAGCGCTGATGTTTCTCTCAAGGGCAGAATCAACGTTTCCGGATCATTGAAAATAGTTCCGAAGGTTCTTACCGCTAAGCCCAGCCAGGAAGGCGATGAGGCAATCGGTGTTGAAGAGCGCCTTATATTCGACAAGGGCAAAATCGTCAACCCGAAACTCACTGTAGCTATGAACGACGAAAGTCTTTACGGCTATATCATTAAACAACAGAGCAGCCTTGTTAAGCAAAAACAAAGCACACCTTTCCCGGATGGCATGACCTTTACCTATGAGTCCAATCGTCCATCGGTAGTTTCAGTCCAGGACGGCGTTATCAAGACCGTAGGTCCCGGTGTCGCAACAATAACAGCAACAGCTACCTATAACGGTGAATCAGTTTCCACTGAGTTCGTAGTCTATGTTGTAACAAGTCCCTATCTCGACAATATTACTGTTGACGGTGAACCCATCGAGGGATTTAAGAAAGACAAACTGGACTATTCTATTAAGGTACCGGCAGGCACATCGACTGTACCCGCTATTGAGCCTGTCAGCGAAAGTGAGGACTTAGAAATAACCGTTGTTCAAGATATTCAGGCTATTCCTGGAATTAAGATCATTCGCTCGGAAAACAAGATAACTCATGAAGTTGCAGTATACCGAGTAGGTATTGGCTGTGAGCCGATTGAGACTGACTTTACGGAAGGTGAAGCCGCCGCACTGGCCAAGGGCTGGTATTTCATTAACAAGAATGATAATGCTGTATTTGGCGAGGCAGGTTTAACCATAACAACTGAAAGAGGCACCTTCTCCAATCCGGAAGCCAAACCGAAGAATGTATTTATGATGTCGGCTATGGGAGACTGGGTGGCACAGACTCAGGTTAAATTCGATCCGGTACCCAGCGCAAGTAACCAGCAGGGTGGACTCATCATGTATGATGATGATAATAATTACATCAGATTCGTATATGAGCGGCCTACATCCGGATCAACCAATGTTGTGCAGGTCTATAATGTGGTAAATGGATCCGAGAGTCAGGCTTATTCTGCAAACCTGGCATCAGCTTCCGGAGTTTACCTCCAGATTGTCAAGAATGGCAATACATATACCTTCAAGTATTCTCAGAACGGAATAAATTGGACCACCTTTGGCACCATCACAGCAGGATATGTACTGCCGCAAATCGGATTGTATGCTACCAACGGCAATACCGATGCTGCGCCTGTTAATGTTACATTCGAAAAACTCTCGATTTACGAGTTGTCCGAATTGTATCCGAGACTGTCCTCGATATCCATAGATGGTGTACCATTGGGCGAATTCAATCCGGAAGTATTTGATTACAACATAGAGGTAGATCCGGATTCCACCAAGATACCTGAAATCTCAGCTACCGCTGTAAATCCGGATTATCTCATTGAATATGTGCAACTAACCGCACCAATGGGAACGGCCAAAGTTACAGTACATTCGCCTGTAGCAAGTACAACCTATAGCATCAACTTCAACACAGTTCCTATCTCGGATTACTTTGCTGACGGAACAATGAATCCCAACTGGACAGTTCTCCGTGAGAATAAGAATACATATTCCATAGATAAGGGCTTTGGCTTAAGACTTCCTACCCAGCGCTATGATATTTACGGATCAAGTCATGATCCATGGGAAAATCTGTTCATACAGTCAGCTTTAGGAAACTGGGAAGTTGTTGCAAAAGTATTCTATCCGCATGTACCTACCGCCAACTATCAGCAGGCAATGCTCCTGGTATGGCAGGATGAAGATAACTATATCAGGGCTAACTGCCAGCAGAGTTCGCTGAGATATGAACCAGGAATAGAGAGAAATGGTTCGTTCTCCGCCACTGCAGGCGGCAATGCTGTGGCTGCTCCGGATGGTACAGTTACCTTGTATCACAGGATCAGAAAAGACGGGAATTCATATACCATTTCGGTTTCTCAGGATGGTGAGAACTACACCCAGCTTGGCGAGCCGATAACAGCAAACTTTAATAATCCCAGGATTGGCTTGTTCGCAACACAGAACAATTCCGGCTCACAGATGAACACTTACATCGAATATCTTACTGTAACCGAACTAAACGGCGTACGGCAAAAGACGTATCAGGAAATGCTTCAGGATGCTGTGGACAATGTCATGAAGTATGTGGCTGAAGATATCCCTGCTGTAATCGACTCGGATATCGAACTTGCTCCGGTTCCGCATGGTTATAGCGTATCGGTAATATGCAGCGATCCCAGTGTGATCTCCGAAGACGGTAAGGTTACACCTCCTGTTCTCGCAGATAAGGAAGTGACGCTGAGAGTTGTTGTCACTGAAGACGGAAGTGAAAGAACCGCAACTTCTGATTACATTCCTGTAACAGTTAAGGCTGTACAACCCAAAGTTGGTTTGGCATTACCCGCCGGCCAAACTGTCATACTGCCCGAAGAAGAGTTTGCGGTATATTTGTTGATTGATACCCAATCACAGGACGTATACGCAGAAGATATCACTTTAAGCTATGATCCGGAAGTACTCGAATATATCGGCACAACAGGCGCTAATGATGACATTAAGATTCTCAGAAGCGAGACTTCAGATGGTACTGTGAGAATACTCGCTGCTAATATCGGTGGCGCCAACGGTAGCAGTGTGCAGATCCTGAATGCCAAATTCAAAGTAAAGAGTGGCGTACAAGGCGTTTCAAGCACTATCTCGGTTGTTAGCGGCAAACTCGGTATAATGCCCGGAGGTATCACTGTAGATGCAGATCTAGACAGCATAATTATTAATGTGCTTGCTCCTGCAGACAAGGCTGAATTATTGGCGGCTATTCAAGCAGCACAGGCTCTGTATGAAAGCGCTCCTGAAGGTAATGAACCCGGCATGTATCCTCCTGAAGCAAAAGCAACATTCCTGGCAGCAATCAATGCAGCCCAGGGTGTATACGATGATCCATATGCAACACAGGCCGAAGTCGATAATGCTGTAACTGCACTGGCAGCAGCAAGACAAACATTTGAAGCTTCCAAGATCCCTGAACCGAGCGTTGACAAGAGTGCATTGCAGGCAGCTATAACAGATGCAGAGGCTCTGTATGACAGCGCGGTAGTAGGTTATGAAGATGGCTGTTACCTGCAGGTTGACAAGGATAAATTCAAAGCGGCCATAGATGCGGCTAAAGCTGTATATGAAGATCCTGATGCAACCCAGTCAGAGGTTAACGCTGCTGTAACTGCATTGAATGAAGCAAAAGCAGCATTTGAGGCATCCGTAATCACACCGGCAACCGGAGATGTTAATAATTCTTCATCAGTCGATGTAGGAGATCTTGCCATAGTCGCATACTACTACGGCAAGGATTCCACCGATGAAAACTGGGATGCAATCAAGTCTGCTGATATCAATAAGGACGGTAAGATTGACGTTGAAGATCTTGCCTTCATAGCTTTAAGAATATTGCTCAAATAATCTGCCTTAAAAACAGTATGGGGATGTCCCTATCCCCATACTGTTAAAAACCATTGTTTTACTACTTGACATTATTATTCTCTGTTTACAGTTTGATTGACCCTCAGGATTCTACTAATCGGCAGCCTAAAAGTAAGCAGCACAGTTGAGAAGTAAAAGATAAGCCACATTAATCATTGGTTCCGTATATGAACAGAATGCGATAAAAATCATGAAGGGATGGTAATATGAGAAAAACCTCAAAAATTCTGTCGTTGCTCCTTACAATAGCAATAATTATGAGTTTACTGCCTGCTATTGAAGTATCGGCTGTAAACCCATATTTGCCGTTGTGGGAACATTTGCCTGACGGAGAGCCAAAAGTATTTGAAGATCCCGATAATCCCGGGAAATACCGCGCCTATATTTTCGGTTCCCACGATGTCAGGTATAACAGCTATTGCGGACCGGATATCAGAGCATGGTCTGCTCCGGTAGAAGACTTGACTAACTGGCGTGATGAGGGTTCGGTTTTCAAGTATTATATAAATGGCCAGTGGGATGTCTTCTACGCACCGGATGTTGTTGAGGTCAGAAGAAAAGACGGAACAAAGGAATACTATCTGTATCCTCACTGCCGTGGTTCCAACAGAATAGCGATGGTATGTAAATCAGACAGACCTGCTGGACCTTATACACCCATCAACATGACGGCAGATGGAACCAGGACGGTATCAGGAAGCATCCTTGGATTTGACCCTGCTGTATGGATTGAATATATTACAGATCCGGAAGATCCTGATTATGAGATTGGTTTCAGAGCATATGCATATTGGGGATATGCCGGCAGCAACGAAAAGTCATGGGTATGTGAATTGGATCAAAATACCATGTATTCGGTAAGACCCGGTACCCAGGCTATTCAGTATTTTATTCCTTGCAGTTCCAGTTATGGTAATATTAATGACCCGGCAGGAACTACGTATCCATACATATATCCCGACGAGGATATCACTTCATTCAACTTTTTCGAAGCTTCTTCGATACGAAAAATCGGGAATAAATACATTATGATCTACAGCGGATATTCGGGACCCGACTATGGACTTGGCAGCACCAACTCCGCTCTGAGGTACGCTTATGGAGACACTCCTCTCGGACCGTGGAGAAGCGGCGGTGTGCTTGTAGACTCGCGTGCGCCGGTAGTGAACCAGAACGGAAGTGCTTTAACCACGAGTAATTCAGCCCATAATACACATGGAAGTCTGCTGGAGATAAACGGCAACTGGTATGTATTCTATCACAGACCTCCCAGAGGGTATGGATATGCACGCCAGCCTATGGTAGCTCCGGTCAAGATCACCTGGGATGAAAAACCTGTGGCAGAAGGCGGCAAAGTAGTTATCAGGGCATTTGACCCGTATTCTGAGGATAATACATGGACCGCAAAGGATAGCCGAGGATATGAATATACCGGAGCCGAAGTAACTTCGGAAGGCTTCGAAGTATTCGGCCTTGATCCCTACAAGTACTATTCAGCCGGATACGCATGTTATTTCTCAAATCCCAACACCCTGCAGGATTCATTCGATATTTGGGATAATAATATGCCCATTACAAATGTCCAGAACGGTCATATCATAGGGTACAAGTATTTCGGTTTTGGCGGTCTGGATGCTGAAACGGCAAGTAAATGGGGACTTAAACCTTTTGAAGGAACAAAGGAAGGAAACAACACAAAGTTTAACCTGTTCCTCACACCCAGGACATCAAATGCCTTCAAGATCAATGTCTGGATGGATGGCCCATGGGCCAACGATACCTGGAAGGGCGTAAAAATCGGTGAGATAAACGTTCCCGCCGGTTCACCGCAGGAGGTTTCAAAATTCTCAGTTGATGTTTCACAGTTTGTAGATAACCTGGATAAAAAGCACGCAATCTTCCTGGTAGCTGAAGGTGGCTCCGGCAATCTGTTCGATTTGATTGGTCTTGGATTCAGCTCAGATACAAAGGATATTGAGTACATAGCTCCTCCGAAAGTAGACATCTTTGTTGAGGGAATACAATTGACCCTGCCTACAACACCGGTAAGGTCAACCAATGCCAATGGTATTTGTGATTATGATCTCTATGAATTAAGCTATCAATATCCGTATTACTCAAGTAAACCTCTTAAAGTAACGGCATCGGCCAGCGATGAAAATATAGGGATCACGATCACTCAGCCGACTGCTCCGAATGGCGTGGCTGAAGTGAAGTTTGATAAAGACGGGGTAGTCAAGACCTATAGAATCAATTTGTCGGTAAATACAGATGTATTGACCACGGCATACATTGATGATATCACGGTAAACGGTGAATCTATCCCCAACTTCAGTAAGAGCAGATTCAATTATTCGGTTGAGGTGCCGGCAGGCACGACAACCGTTCCGGATATTCAGGCCGTAAGTTCCGATGAGGCCATAAAAATTGAGGTTATAAATGAACTCGAGACAATTCCGGGCGTAAAGGTATTCAGATCATTCAACGAGGAAACCAACGCTGAGGTTATTTACCGTGTAGGTGTTGGCTATAAACCGGTCAGTACCGAATTTAAGGAAGGTGAAACTGCAGCCCTTAATAAGGGTTGGTACTTCAACGCCAAAAATGATAATGCGTCATTTGGCGAAGCAGGTTTAACCATTACAACCGAGAGAGGTGCGTTCTCAAATCCGGAGGCTCAGCCTAAGAACGTGTTTATGCTTCCGGCTGCGGGAGACTGGGTCGTTCAGTCCAAGGCAAAATTCAATCCGACACCCGCTGAAAGCAATCAGCAGGCAGGACTCATTATATATGAGGATGACAGCAACTACATCAGATTCGTTTATGAGCGGCCTACATCCGGATCATCCAACGTGCTGCGAGTCTATAACGTGGCAAACGGAGCCCAGACTCAGTCCAATTCGGCAACCCTGGCTTCTTTGACTGAACTTTACTTCCAAATCGTCAAACAAGGTGAGCGTTATACATTCATGTATTCACAGGACGGTGTCAATTGGACTACCTTTGGCACAAGTATCACAGCCCAATACGCACTTCCGCAGATTGGATTATTTGCCAACAACGGAGATACTGAAGCGGCACCTATTAACGTTACATACGAAAAACTCTCCGTATATGATCTATCCGAATTGTATCCGAGACTGTCGTCAATATTGATAGACGGAGAGCCGCTGGCCGGATTCGATCCGGAAGTATTTAATTACAGTGTGGCAGTAGATCAGGGCGAGACCAACGTTCCGGTTATTACAGCTACCTGCAGCAACCCGGAATACAACATTACCTATAACCAGTTAACTACTCCAACGGGTAAAGCCACTGTCACAGTATCGTCTCCTATTGCAAGCACAACCTACACCATTAACTTCAATTCAGTACCTGTATCGGATTACTTTGCTGATGGAACGATGAATTCCAACTGGACAGTACTCCGTGAGAATAAAAATGCTTATTCCATTGAGAAAGGCTTTGGTTTGAGACTTCCCACCCAGCGCTATGATATTTATGGTACCGGCGCGGCATGGGAGAACGTCTTCATACAGCCTGCCTTAGGAGACTGGGAAGTAGTTGCGAAGGTATTCTATCCGCATGTGCCTACCGCCAACTACCAGCAGGCAATGCTCCTGGTATGGCAGGATGAAGACAACTATATCAGAGCCAACTGTCAGCAGAGCTCACTGAGATATGAACCCGGAATAGAGACCAACGGTTCATTCAGCGCAACCGGCAGCGGCAATGCTACGGCAGCAGAGGATGGCACCGTCACCCTGTACCACAGGATCAAGAAAGAAGGAAATACATACACTATTTCGGTTTCTCAGGACGGTCTGAACTTTACTCAGCTTGGCAATCCGATAACAGCCAATTACACTGATCCCAAGATTGGTCTGTTTGCGACACAGAACTCCGACAGTACACCTA
>Ga0134099_1000149_pt1 | contig 90685 bp, 90 predicted proteins | sample 10_taG_2_FD_105482 | JGI IMG/M metagenome (GOLD analysis project Ga0134099, IMG submission 105482) | Switchgrass degrading microbial communities from high solid loading bioreactors in New Hampshire, USA - 10_41_5_180_A2 metaG | ecosystem: Engineered > Bioreactor > Semi-continuous > Anaerobic >...
TCATGCAGGGATAGGCACTTCCTTTCGACCAGAATTTTGTGTGGTAACTCAATTCTAATCGATGTGCCTTGTTCCTGCACTATTTTTTTCTCCGCGCTGTCCAATATGTATTGTAGTCCTACAGTCCCTTTTGTCTGATTTTGAAATTTTCTATTGCAAAAAGCTTTTCTCTATGGTAAACTACCCGAGTGAATATGACAGTCCTCTGCCGCCCTTGATTCTCATGCGGCACGAATGTCTGTAAAGAAGGGAGGATGTTGGTATATGGATCTCATCAATGCTGTTTCGAAGCAATATATGAAAAGTGAGCTTCCGGCCTTCCGCATCGGAGACACGGTGCGCGTGCATGTCAAGGTCAAGGAAGGCAACAGGGAAAGAATCCAGGTTTTCGAAGGCACCGTCATCGCAAGAAAGCACGGCGGCATCCAGGAAACCATCACGGTCCGCCGTATATCCTACGGCATCGGCGTAGAAAAGGTCTTTCCTTTACACTCCCCGAACATTGCCGATATAACAGTAGTAAGAAGCGGTAAAGTCAGAAGAGCGAAGCTTTATTACCTCAGAGGCAAAGTCGGAAAAAAGGCGAAGGTCAAAGAAGATATCTGAGTCCGGAAAAGGGGGGGATGCATTCCTTCCCTTTTGCATTTATAATTTTTCCGCTTAATCTGGTAATCTTAATCTACATGAGTTATAATTATTATCGTGCAGCCGCAGTTCGGAGGGAGGAACGGAAATGGACGAAAACGAAAGGGAAGAACATGCGGGATTTCCCTCGGAACCGTTAACGGAAGAGAGTGTGACCGATCCGTCCGATGCGGGGACCGAAGAGACGCGCGGTTTCGATATCACAAAGGAGCTTTACGACTGGGCTCAGGCCCTGGTGTTTTCGATATCCCTGATTGTCGTGCTGTTCACGTTCTTTTTCAGGATCATCGGCGTTGACGGCGCGTCAATGGAACCGACGCTCTACAACAACGATAAAGTCGTCGTAACCAACATGTTCTATACGCCGAAACAGGGAGACGTTATAGTACTGCTGAAGAAAAGCTTTCTTGACGAACCGCTCGTGAAACGTGTGATCGCCACCGAAGGCCAGACGGTAGACATAGATTTTATTGCTCATGAGGTCCGTGTCGACGGGGTTCTTCTTGACGAGCCTTATGTCAAGGCTCCGATATCAAGGCCCGGAGACATTGAGTTTCCGGTTACGGTCCCGGAGGGCTGTGTGTTTGTGCTCGGCGACAACCGCAACAACAGCGCGGACAGCCGGCTGTCGAAAATCGGTATGGTCGACGAACGATGCATTCTCGGACGCGTAATTTACCGCATATATCCTTTCGATTCCATAGGCGGCATAAAATAGCAGAAAGGGTTGCTCCGTTTGAACATACAGTGGTATCCCGGTCACATGACCAAAACCAGAAGAATGATCGCCGAAAGCCTCAGGCTCTGTGACGTCGTGTGCGAGGTGCTCGATTCGCGTATTCCGGTGTCAAGCCGGAATCCGGACATAAACGAGCTCACGCGGGGCAAGCCGAAAGTGATCATTCTTAACCGTTCCGATCAGGCGGACCCTGCGGAGACCGCGGAATGGTCCCGCTTTTTTGCAAAGGACGCGGCCGCGGTCATAGAAACCGACGGCAAAACGGGACGGGGGACGGAAAGGTTTTCCGCCGCAGTCATGACCGCAGCGCGCGCAAAAATTGAAAAAGCCGCGCAGAAAGGCCAGAACGCGACCATACGGGTTATGATTGCCGGAGTGCCTAACGTCGGCAAGTCGTCCCTTATAAACAGGCTAGCAAGAAGCGCCCGTGCCAGGACCGAGGACAGGCCCGGCGTGACCAGGGGAAAGCAATGGTTCTCTTTGGGCAGGAACCTCGAGCTTCTTGACACCCCCGGCATATTGTGGCCAAAATTCGAAGATCCCCGCACGGGAATGATGCTTGCTTTTACGGGAGCAATACGCGACGAGATCATAGATATAGAGGAGCTTGCCGCGAACCTTATCATGCTTCTGGCGTCAAAATACCCCGACACCGTCGCCGAAAGATACAAAATTGAGCCCGTGGGGACCGGATATGAGCTGCTTGCCGCCGCGGCAAAAAAACGCGGCTGCATAATATCGGGAGGAGAACCCGACATGAACCGTATATCGGCCGTCGTGCTCGACGAGTTCAGAGCCGGCAAGCTTGGACGCATAACGCTTGAAAGCGCGCGTGATGCCTATGTATGATTTTGAAAGGCGGCTTGCGGCGAGCCGCGGGTTTGCCGCGTTCTGCGGAACCGACGAAGCGGGCAGGGGGCCGCTTGCGGGTCCGGTGTATGCGGCTGCGGTTTGCCTTGACGGCGCAAGGATCGAAGGGCTGAACGATTCGAAAAAGCTTTCCCCCAAAAGACGCGAGGAGCTATACGAGGAGATTTGCGCCAGGGCAAAGTATGCCGTCGCCTTTGCCGGAGTAGACGAAATTGAACGGCTGAACATTCTCGGGGCTTCCCAGCTTGCAATGAACAGGGCCGTCTCGGAGCTTATCTCGAAGGTACGCAGCGAAGCCGTGCTCGTCGACGGCAACGTTGCCAGAGGTTTCCCGATTCCCGCCATCTGCGTTGTGGGGGGAGACTCGAAGTGTGCCTCAATCGCCGCGGCCTCAATACTTGCAAAGGTATCGAGAGACAGGGCTATGGAAAAGCTTGAGCTTGTTTATCCCGGATACGGTTTCGCGCAGCATAAGGGCTATCCGACAAAACAGCACTACGAAGCCATTCGGAAGCTCGGCCCGACTCCGATACACAGGATGAGTTTTTTAAGAAAGCTTTTTGCTGAAGAAAAACACACGCAGAATGACGATGCCCGTTTTCGCGGCGCCCTGGGCGAGGACCTTGCACTCGAAAGTCTTGAGCATGCGGGTTATACGCTTGTGGAACGCAATTTCCGATCATACTCCGGCGAGATCGACTTAATTGTCAGGAATGACGCATACATAGTTTTCGTCGAGGTGAAACTGCGAAAGGACCGCCGCTTTGCCGACGCGGCGGAATATGTCGACCGGCGAAAAACAGAAAGGATACGAAAAACCGCCGAATTCTGGCTTATGAAAAACCCATGCCCGCTGCAGCCACGGTTCGACGTCGTCGAGGTTTATCAAAACTCCGCCGCAGGTTCGGAAACTGAAATTAACCATATTATCGGCGCATTTTAGCTGACCGTAATATATGCAAATGAAATCCACCCGGAAGGATAATAACATATGCTTTATGTGAGCACGAGAAACAAAAACCTGCGCGTCAGCTCGGCTGAAGCCATACTGCAGGGGCTCGCTCCCGACGGAGGCCTTTTTGTCCCCGAGTCGGTTCCCATGCTGACGGAATCCGAAATGTTGAGTCTGTGCAAGGAAGACTATGCGGCCCGCGCCGCGCATATTATGAGTCTTTTTCTCAGCGACTTCACCAAGGGAGAGCTTGAAAACTACTGCCGCATGGCATATTCGAAAGACCGGTTTGAGACCGATCCTCCCGCTCCCGTTGTAAAAGCCGGCGGCGAATATTACCTCGAACTGTGGCACGGCCCGACATGCGCGTTCAAGGATATGGCTCTGCAGATGCTTCCGTATCTTCTTTCCGCTTCGCTTGAAAAGAGCGGAAGCGATAAGAAAGCGCTGATCCTTACCGCAACATCGGGCGATACCGGAAAAGCCGCTCTCGAGGGCTTCCGCGACGTCGGGCGCACAAGGATTATCGTATTTTATCCGGCGGACGGAGTGTCGGACATCCAGGCGCTTCAGATGAAAACGCAGAAGGGCGCCAACGTATTTGTCCAGGCCGTTCTGGGCAATTTTGACGACACGCAGACAGGCGTAAAGAAAATATTCTCGGACGATGAACTGGTTTCGGACATCTCCGGGGAAGGCTGGAAAATCACGTCGGCAAACTCGATAAACTGGGGGCGTCTTCTTCCCCAGATCGCATATTATGTATCTTCTTATTGCGAAATGGCTGAAACCGGAGAGATAAAAATCGGAGAAGAGATAAACTTCTGTGTTCCGACCGGCAACTTCGGAAACATCCTTGCCGCTTATTATGCCAGGAGGATGGGGGTCCCGATAAAGAAGCTCATATGCGCGTCCAACGAAAACAACGTGCTCTCGGATTTTATCAGGACCGGCGTCTACGACAGAAACAGAAAATTCTACTGCACGATTTCTCCGTCGATGGACATACTGATATCAAGCAATCTGGAACGCCTTCTTTTCGATCTCTCGGGCCGTGACGACGCTTTGATAAGGGCATATATGGAAGACCTCTCGCAGCATGGGCGGTATACCGTCGCCGGACATATCAAAAAGGCGATGGACGGCTTCATTTGGGGTGACTTCAGCACCGAACGGGAAACAAAAGACGCAATAAAAAAGACATGGGACGAAAACAGTTACCTTATCGATCCTCATACGGCCGTAGCGGCCGACGTTTGCCGCAAGTACCTGAAGGAAACGGGAGATCCGGCGAAGACCGTTATTGTCTCCACGGCAAACCCGTATAAATTCTGCGAAGCCGTGCTTGACGCAATAGGAGTTTCTGCGGGTTCCGCAAGCGGGCCTCGCGGAGGCGTCGGACTGATCGATATTATGCGTGACGTCACGGGAATGGCCGTTCCAGAACAGATTGCGTCCCTCAAGAACGCTGAAATCCGTTTTGACGGAAGCATTCCGAAGGAAGAGATGGGAAAGCGGGTTCTCGAATTTCTCAAGGGTTAGTTTAAAACAATGACCGGCCCTTTGCCGGAATGTCGGAGGGCCGGTCGCGGGATTTTAAAGCGCGGGTTTTATGCGCGGTTTATATCTGGCTCTCAAATGTCGAACAGAGCGTCTCGTCCTTTTTAGTGGGTTTTTCCTTTTCCATCCTGACCGCTATCGTCTCCGCGGTGCAGCGGTCTCCCTTTGTATGATATACGCAGCTTTCAACACTGCATATAACTCCGTCAAGAACATTCCTTCCGTTGCCTTGATTATTCATATTTTGGCACTCCTTTCATATGTTTCAGATTTTCTTTCGTCCGGCAGTTTTTAATATATGTAGAATTAAGCTGTATATTCTAAAGTTTTGCTCGGAGGAGCCGATGTCACTTTATGCTATTGGTGATCTCCATCTTTCGCTAGGAACAGACAAGCCAATGGATGTCTTCGGAGGCGAATGGACAGATTACGTTGAAAAGATACGGGCTGGTTTCCGCCATATAAAGGACGATGACACTGTCGTACTGTGCGGCGATATTTCCTGGGGGAAGAACCTCGGAGAAGCGGCGGACGACTTCAGGTTCATTTCCCTGCTGCCGGGCAGGAAGATCCTGGTAAAGGGCAACCATGACTATTGGTGGGGAACCGTATCGAAAATGAAGGAGTTTTTCAGCCTGAACGGTTTCGGGAACATTGAAATTCTTCACAACAACTGCGTTAAATATGACGACGCGGCCTTATGCGGGACAAGAGGATGGTTCTTTGAGGAAGAATTCAGGGAAGATCATGATGAAAAGGTCTATAAAAGGGAACTTCTCCGTCTAGAAAACTCGCTTAAGGCGGGAAGGGAATCGGGTTTCGGACGTATTCTTGTCTTTTTGCACTATCCTCCCGTTTACGGCGATTATGTTTGCAGGGATATCATGAATCTTCTGGAAGAATACCGGGCCGAAGTGTGCTGTTTCGGACACCTTCACGGACACAGCCAAAGGAAAGCGATCACCGGAAACATAAGAGGTGTGGAATATAAACTGGTGTCCGCCGACTATATAAACTTTACCCCGGTAAAAATTATTTAAAAAAGTATGGTAAAATTGAAAATTGTCTGATAAAATATATTAGATTGTTCCGCAGTCGCAGGAGACATATTGGGTGCGGCTGCTGTTATTGTCAGGAGGATATGGCTTACATGAATTTGAAGAGCACAGAAAAAAAGGAAAAGAGCATTGTTGAGCTGACCATCGAGGTTACAAAGGAAGAGTTCGAGAAAGCCCTGACGGCTGCCTATAAGAAGAATGTTTCGAAAATTACCGTGCCGGGCTTTCGCAAAGGAAAGGCTCCGCGCAGGATGATCGAAAAAATGTACGGAGAGTCCTTCTTCTGGGAGGACGCGGTAAACGAGTCCTATCCGGAGGCATATGAGGCGGCGCTGAAAGAGTCTGACACAAAACCCGTCGGCAGAGCCGACATGGAAGTGTTGGAAATCTCGGCCGACGGATATACCTTTAAGGCAAAAGTACCCGTCAAGCCAGAAGTATCCATAGCGGATTACAAGGGAATCGAAGCCCCGAAGCCCGCCGTTTCCGTCGATCCTGCGGAAGTCGACGCCGAAATCGAGCGCATGCGTAAGCGCAACGCACGCATAGAATCGGTCGACCGCGAAGTAAAGGTCGGCGATACCGTCGTTATCGATTATGAAGGCTTTATTGACGGAGAGCCCTTCGAAGGCGGCAAAGCCGAGCACTACAGCCTCGAGATCGGTTCAAACCGGTTCATCCCCGGCTTTGAGGACCAGCTCGTCGGAGCAAAGCCCGGTGAGGAACGCGAGCTCAACCTGACCTTCCCGGAGAACTATCACGCGGAAAATCTCTCCGGAAAAAACGTTGTATTCAAGGTCAAAGTCCATGAAGTCAAGGAATCTATCCTGCCCGAGCTTGACGACGAATTTGCCAAGGACGTGTCCGAATTCGATACCGTCGACGAGCTGAAGGCTGATATAGAAAAGAAAATTCTCAATTCGCGCGAGGAAGCCGCGAAAAGCGCTTTTGAAGGCGCCGTATTCAGCAAGGTTGCCGAGAAGCTTCAGGCGGATATTCCCGACGCAATGATCGAAAACCAGATTGACACCCTAATCGAAAACTTCGCTTACCGTATAGGAGGTCAGGGTGTCGGCTTCAGTAAATATCTCGAGATGACCGGAATGAAGCAGGACGAACTTAGGGAAATCTATCGTCCGCAGGCCGAGCAGCAGGTAAAGCTCAACCTCGCCTTCGAAAAGATCGCAGAGCTCGAAGGCCTTGAGGTCGGCGCTGAAGAAGTGGATGAGGAATATAATAAATTATCCGAACAGTATAATATGCCTGCCGACAAGGTTAAGATATTGCTGCCCGAGGAAAGCCTAAAGAGCGATCTGCTTCTGAGAAAGGCCGCCAGCTTTGTCGTAGACAATGCCGTTGCAACGGAGCCAAAGGCCGAAACCGACGAAGAGGCTTTAGACAATAAAGCCGAACCCGACGGAGAGAAAGCGGAAAAAAAGGCTGAATCCAGAAAAAAGGCAAAAGAGAAAAAATCCGAGTAAATGTACTGTGTAACATAGATCCATCAAGTAAGGAGTGATCAACATGAGTCTGGTCCCGATAGTAGTAGAACAAACGAGCAGGGGAGAGCGTTCCTACGATATCTATTCCCGCCTGCTCAACGACCGCATCGTTTTCCTGTCCGAAGAGGTAAACGATGTCACGGCAAGTCTGGTTGTTGCTCAGCTGCTTTACCTTGAGGCCCAGGATCCCGACAAAGACATACAGTTTTATATTAACAGTCCCGGCGGATCTGTTTCCGCAGGCATGGCTATCTACGACACGATGCAGTACATCAAGTGCGATGTTTCAACGATTTGCATCGGCATGGCCGCAAGCATGGGAGCGTTCCTCCTCGCAGCGGGAACAAAGGGCAAGCGCTTTGCGCTTCCCAACGCTGAGATCATGATCCACCAGCCCATGGGCGGCGCGAAGGGTCAGGCCACCGACATAAAAATCCACGCGGAGCAGATTCTGCGTATCCGCGATAAAATGAACAGGATCCTGGCGGAGCGCACGGGTCAATCGGTCGAGAAGATAGCGAACGACACGGAGAGAGATAATTTCATGACCGCCGAGGAGGCTGTCGCTTACGGATTGATCGATAAGATCCTGGTGAGCCGCTAAACCTGACAGGAGACTGACATGACAAAAAACGACGAAAAGAGATTGGTACGCTGTTCGTTCTGCGGCAAGCACCAGGACCAGGTCCAGCGCTTGATCGCGGGCCCCGGCGCATATATCTGCAACGAATGTGTCCAGCTGTGCCTGAACATCCTCGACGACAAGTTCGACCAGCCGGACGCGGTTGCCGCGAACTTCGGCGATCTCCCTAAGCCCAAGGAGATACGGGCTTTTCTCGACGAGTATATCGTAGGCCAGGAAGAAGCCAAGAAGATTCTCTCGGTCGCGGTATATAATCATTATAAGCGTATTCATTACGGGGCCGACAGCGATGTGGAGCTGCAAAAAAGCAACATTATCATGCTGGGGCCTACCGGTTCGGGAAAAACCTTCTTTGCCCAGACACTGGCGAAGCTTCTCAACGTTCCGTTCGCCATAGCCGACGCGACGACATTGACCGAAGCCGGCTATGTCGGCGAGGATGTGGAAAACATCCTCCTCAGGCTCGTACAGGCGGCGGACTACGATATTGAGCTTGCCGAGAAAGGCATTATCTATATTGACGAGATCGATAAAATCTCACGCAAAAGCGAAAATGTCTCCATTACCAGGGACGTCAGCGGCGAAGGCGTACAGCAGGCCCTGCTGAAGATTCTCGAGGGAACTACCGCAAACGTTCCTCCCCAGGGCGGACGGAAACACCCCCATCAGGAGTTCATCCAGATTAATACGTCGAATATCCTGTTCATCTGCGGAGGCGCATTTGACGGGATTGATAAAATTATCGAAAACCGTATCGGCAAGAAGGGGATCGGTTTCGGAGCCGAAATCAAAAAAAGCGAGACCGAAAGGAACCAGCTTATCAGGGAGGTCCAGCCCCACGACCTGATTAAATACGGCATTATTCCCGAACTTGTGGGAAGACTCCCCGTCATAGCCCCCATAAACGCCCTCGGGCGCGAGGAGCTCATCCGAATCCTCACCGAACCGAAGAACGCTCTCATCAAGCAGTATAAAAAGCTCTTTGAACTGGACGACGTGGAGCTTCTTGTGGATTCGAAGGCTTTGGAGGCGATCGCGGATAAAGCCCTTGAACGCAAAATTGGAGCAAGGGGCCTTCGCGCGGTCATTGAAGACATCATGACCGACATTATGTATGACATCCCCTCCGACGAAACCATCGAGAAGGTTATTGTCCACGAAGAATGCGTGACAAAAAACGCGCCGCCGGAGGTTATAAAGAACCCCGAAAAGGTCAGGAAGGTTCCCCCTCAGAAACGCACAACCCGCGCAAAGCAGCAGCGCGGCGGCGGAAGAATCGGCGCATAGCCGCCACTTAAAAAAATCGCGGAAGCAATCAGCCTGCATTCTGATTGCTTCCGCTTTTTTTACGTTTTTTTCATTGTCCATAGCGGCCAAGCAGGTCTTTGCCAAGAGTATGCGCAAGGTCATACAGTCCGTCGAAATCGATTGCGGGGTTGTATAAGGCTTCGATCTCATCGTGCAGAGCCTTTGCGTCCCGAAGGTCGTCGATTGCTTCGTCCAGAAGCGATGCGCTGGTCCTTCGCATGAACTTCAGCCGCTGCCTGTTGTTCCTGAGTGTTTTCGCGTCCAGATATGAGTCGAGATGAATGCGCCTGTAGGGAGACGATACGCTTCCGAAGTTGGAATGCACTGTAATGAAGCCAAGGGAGAGTGCGGGTATAAGCAGATGGTCAAGCTTGTTTTCCGGATTGAGAGGGCAATAGCATGCAAAGACATCAAAGCCTGCCGATATCGAGGCGTTTTTAATCGCTGAAAGCATAAAATGCGATAAGCCGTATGTATCGTTTATTTCGTAAATTCGGCTGCACAGCTCCGTTACGGTGTCGCCAAAGAAAACGATTCCCTTTGGCGTGACGGCGCTGAGAAAACGCTTTATCTCCCTTCCTTCGGCTTTTGCGGGGGATGGACGTTTTTTAGAGCCGAGTATTTCTCTTTTGATGATTCCTTTTGCACGCCTTCTGATTTTTTCCACGGCGTTGTTATTGAACACCGTCCCGAACAGATCGTCTCCGACAAAGCGCGAAGCTTTGATGCACCTGCTGACTCCAGCATGGCAGGCTTTGTACTTTAACAGAGCCTCTCTTATTTTCTCTCCCGTATCCCGCGGAATTAGTTCGCTGCGGCAGAACCTGCCGAGATCGAGATATTTCTCAACTATGTACGGATATTTGGGTTCCACAACATGTGCCGTGGTTCGGAAAGGAAAAAAGCAGCTTACGTGATTCCAATGAATCCTTACAGCTGCGTATCGCAGCTTACGGATTCATAAGCAGTTTGGCGAGCTCGGAATCCTTGCCCAGAATGATGGTCTTGTTCGTTCCGTTAAGGGATGCCTTCAGGGCTTCGAGCGCCTTTATAAACTCGTAAAATTCCTTCTTCTCGGGAGTATCGAATGCCGCGGCCAACAGGCGCATATACTCGGATTCTCCCTCAGCTTCGAGTTCTGCGGCCTTTGCCTGTGCGTTTGAAATCGTAATATTCACTTGCTTGTCGACGTTGTTCCGGATAATGGAAGCCTCATACTCGCCGTCCGCAGTGTATTGTGCCGCTATCTGGTTGCGATCGGAGATCATGCGGTTGTAAACGGCCTGTTCGTTATCCGCGGGAAGGTCAAGGCGCTTTATCCTGACGTCGACCACTTCGATCCCGTACGTATCGGATATATCCGCCACGTTTTTAGTGATAAACTCGTACAGGCTGTTGCGTGATTCGGCGGATTCCTGGTTGATGATCGAGTTCTGCTTCAGCGTTCCCATTGAGTTTTTCAGAGCGTTGTACGTTATGGCGTTCAGGCGTTCCTCAGCCACGCCTATGGTGCCGAGCGACTGGTAAAAGACAAGCGGATCCTCGATGCGCCAAAGAACATAGCTGTCCACGGTCATGTTCTTCTTGTCCGATGTAAGCACTTCGGAAGGCGGGATATCATAGAGCATAATTGCTTTCGGGAACTTTTTCAGACTGTCCACAAAGGGGATCTTGAAATGCAGGCCCGGCTCGGATACCGTGTCTACGATGTTTGAGAAACGGACTATGCAAACATATTCGTCTTCCGCTACGGTGTAGAATGCCGAGAAGATGCATATCAGAATGATTAACGCCGCTGCGGGCAGCAGGAAGCTTTTCAGAATTTTATTCATTGCATATCATCCTTTCTCATTCAGTTTCCGCGCCGGCTACGAAGTCTTCAAGGGGAAGAAGCTTCTGAGTGGAGCCGTCAGAAGTGTCGATATACAGCCTGACTCCGGGAAGGACTTCCGAAATAGCCTCATAATACATGCGGGTGCGGGTGATGTCGGGGTTCAGGGAATATTCGTTGTACATGGCTTCAAACATCGCGACCTGCTTTACCGCTTCGTTGATCCGGTTTTGCTTGAGGTATTCGGCGTTTTGGATCAGTTTGTCGGCTTCGGCTTCGGCCTTGGGAAGTTCTGCATTTTCATAGGCTTTTGCTTCGTTCACGGCGGTCTCCGCGCCCTGCTTTGCGGTTTCAACGGCCTTGAAGGCCTCGATTACCTCCGCTGTCGGCGGCTCGCTGTCCTGAATTCTGACGTCGGTCAGCATAAGACCGATATCGTATTCCTCCAGCACGTTCATTATCATCTCTTTGGCGCGCATTTCTATTTCGCCTTTTCCGTCTGTGAGTACCTTGTCGACCACCGTGGAGCCTATAACATTCCTGACCTGGCTTTGGACAAGGTTTTTAAGTATCTTCTCCGGTTCGTATGACCCGTAGAGGTATTTTTTTGGATCGGAGATCTTATACTCGACAAAAAAGTCGACGTTGACGATATTGTAATCGCCCGTAATCATCTTGCTTTCGTTTTCCACAACCTCATATTGAGTGCTGTCTCTTGAGTCGGTCCGATATCCGAGCTCGATTTTCTGATAAACGTTTGCGTCGACCTTCTGAACCTTTTGAATGCCGAAGGGCAGCTTGAAGTGGATGCCTGCGCCGGTTACGTCGGTCACCTTGCCGAAAGTCGTAACAACCGCAAGCTGCCTGTTATCGACCGTATACCAGCTGGTAAGCCCGATGATAAACACAAATAGTACGATTATGGAAGGAATTATGAATTTCTTCACTTTTTTAAGGTCGGGAGCTTTTTTGCCCCCGGGATTTGACGGAGATCCGTACATGTTGTCAAATGCGCTCATCTTAGTTTTCCCTTCTTTCGGTTTTACTTGCCGCGATTTGTGCGTCCTTTATCCGGACACATTAAAAGCATGTTGCAGCAACTATTATATAATCTATTCCCCTCCGCGTCAAACATTGCCGTATTCATAATGTACAACCGGGTTTACATAAATTGAAAACGGGAGGTGGTGACGAATGGCGAAAGTAAACCTGGTTCTTTCCGAGAATTTTTTATCGGAAGATGAACGGCAGCGAAAAAGAAACATTGAGGAGAGATTGAGGTCGGTCAGGCTTTTGCAAAAAAGCATCGAGGAAAGCGAAGACCAAATCCGCGGCGGAATTTCCGAACAGGAAGAGGGTGATCTTATATAAAATGTGCGATTTACTGCCGGCTTAGCAAGGAGGATGCCGCTTCCGTGTCCGGTGCTGCAAAGCCCTGCGAGTCCGAAAGCATCCAAAACCAGAAATCGCTGCTTTTGAATTATGCCGAAGAGATGGGTTGGGAGGTCTTCAGGGTATATGCCGACGAGGATTACTCGGGAGCGGACAGGGATCGCCCTGAATTCCGGCGGCTCATTGCCGACGCGAGGGCAGGAATGTTCAATATTGTGCTGTGCAAAACGCAGTCAAGGTTCACGCGCGACATGGAGCTTGTGGAAAAGTACATACACGGCCTGTTTCCGCAGAAAGGGATAAGGTTCATCGCGCTTGTAGACCATGCCGATACCGAAAACAGCGGCAATAAGAAAGCGAGGCAGATAAACGGCCTTGTCAACGAGTGGTATCTGGAGGACTTGTCCGAAAACATTAAGGCGGTTCTTGACAACAAGCGCAAAAGCGGCAAGTTTATCGGAAGTTTCCCGTCGTACGGATACCGGAAGGATCCGAACGACCGGAACCGGCTCATTATAGACGACGAGGCGGCAAAGGTTGTGCGAATGATATTTCTGCTGGCGGCCTCTGGTTATGGCAAGCAAAGGATCGCGGATCACCTGAACGCGGCCGGAATACCCAATCCCACAAGATATAAGGAACTTAACGGATGTTCGTACGTCAACGCGATGGCGCGCGGCGGGGCCGCCCTTTGGAACCGCACGACAGTCGGGAGGATCCTGAAAAACGAAATATATATCGGCACCATGGTACAGGGCAAAAGGCGGAAGGTAAGTTACAAGAGCAGCAAGGTTGCAGAAGTGCCGAGCGAAGCATGGATTCGTGTGGAAGGTACCCATGAGGGGATAATTGACAGGCAGCTGTTCGAAAAAGTGCGAAGCCTCCTAAAGGAGCGGGCGGGGACCGCAGGGAAAGGCGGCAGCCCTCATATGCTTGCCGGGAAAATAAGGTGTGAAGCGTGCGGGCAGGTGATGCGAAAAAGCACCGTATACCATAAGAATGTCAGAAGATCATACCTTCGCTGCAGCCTGTGCCCCGGTCATTCGGTCAGGCTGGATCTGCTTGAGAACATGGTCCTGTCCAGACTGAACGAGCATTTCGAATATTTTCTCGGCAAAAAATGGATGAGTTCCGGCGCGTTCGCGCTGCGGCCGGAGAATGCACAGGAAAAGCCGGCAAGGCTAGTTGCAAAAACCGAAAAAATAATAGAGCAATACGTAAGCGCCCTTGAATCGCTTTATCTCGACAGGGCTTCCGGACTAATCGACGAATCCACATTCATTAAGCTGTATGGCTCTATTCAAAGAAGGAAGGATGAGCATGAAAGAAAGCTTTCCCGTTTGAAAGAGCTGCACGACCGTGCGGGACAGGACGGAAGGGAAGAAAGGGAGGAAGGGGTACGCGGTTTCGACGTAGCTTTATATTATTTAAGGTATTTTATAAGGTCGGTTGAAGTGTCCGGGAAGGATCCCGTTACAAAAGAGCAAAGGATTCTCGTTAACTGGTTCTTTTAGTTTTTGCTTCCGGCTGCCGCGGCATGCGGCTGGGTGCCATCAACAAAAGCGAGACCGATTTCCGGAAACACGACTCCGTCCAATGAGTCGGGGTCGGCTGAGCAGCATATGTATTCAGTCGCAAATCCCGCTTCCGTCAGGAGGGCCGTTGCGCGGCGCATAAAAGAGGATTTGCCGCTCCCGGGTCCGCCCTTGATGATATACACTTCCCTGGCTGTATTCAGGTCTATAAGCTGGTCATAAAACGAATAGTAGCCTTCGGGCGAATTCGCGCCTAAAAAAAACCTGTATGTCTTTTGCTCTGGCATAACAAGCCCCATTTCTCCGGCGACACGTCTTTGGTGATTTGATGGAAGCCGCGTTTATCGCCGGATAAACGAGGCTTCCGTCTTTGCATAGTCCTTTTTATAACAGAATATGAAGAAAACGGGGAAATGGTTCTCCGGGTCGTGATTTCCGCATTGCACGAGATCATTTGCCCCGGTTATGGCAGGAATTTTTCTGGTTCATCCCGGTCACATGAGAGGCGCAAATAGTCTGAGCAGGCTCTGGACTATTTTATATATTACGGGTCGTTTGCTCCACGATTCCCACCGTATTTCCTTAGAAACGGAGATGGATCGCATTATGTCGTTTTTAATTGCGTCGACCGCGGAGAACCCGCAAAGCCATATGGCGCATTCTTCATGAAGGTAGAAGCTGCGAAAATCCATGTTCACGCTTCCAATCAACGCGTTTGTGTCATCCGAGACTATCATCTTTGAGTGAATGAAACCCGGCGTATATTCAAAAATCCTTACTCCCTGCCTGAGAAGCCTTCCATAGAAAGCTCTCGTCGTGGCGTGGACGTACCACTTGTCGGGAATTCCGGGCGTTATAATCCTGACGTCGACTCCGCTTTGCGCGGCGCTGCACAGGGCGGTTGACATCAGATCGTCGATGATAAGGTAGGGAGTCGTGATATACACATACTTTCTCGCCAGACCGATTATCTGCAGGTATGTCACCTCGGCCGGATTTTTCGGATTGTTGGAGGGACAGTCGGTGAGAAACTGCACAAAGCCGGTACAGCCGGAACAGTCGGACGTCTTGCCTGCGTCAAGGTATTGCCCGGGATTCAGCGTCGTCGTGCCCGAACAATAGTCCCACATTTGGAGGAACATCAGCGTCATGCAGCCGACCGCGGGTCCGCGGATTCCGATCGCGGTATCCTTCCAGTGTCCGTGCTTTTCGACTATATTGGCGTATTCGTCACCTATGTTGATTCCTCCTGTGTAACCGATCCTGCCGTCGATTATGGCAATTTTCCGGTGATCTCTGTAATTGAGGCGAAAGTGCTTTATCGAGCGATGCATCGGGTTGAAGATCCTTACCTGTATTCCTTCTTTTTCAAGCTCCTTTCTGAAACCGGAATTTACAGTGAAAAGGGAACCGCCGTCGTCGTACAGCACCCGCACGTCGACACCGTCGGAAGCTTTCCTTTTTAGTATTTCATGCACCTTCCGCCATATCTTTCCGTCTGCAATAATGAAGTATTCAAGAAAAATAAAACGTTCGGCTTTTTCAAGTTCTTCAATCAGTGATGCGAAGTAGTTTTCGCCGAGAGGGTAATATTCATATTCGCCGGCTCTGACAAGAGGGAAACCGTTCAACGACAGATAGCGCGAAATGCGGGAGTATTCCGGATACCGCTCTTCAAAGTCCTTCATCGTTTCCTCCGACTGAACGCTGTAGGAGGAATATGCTTCGGCTATTCTCCGAAGGACGGCGAGCTGGCTTCTTCCTGTGTTCACCCTTCCCCATGAAAAGTAGATGAGAGCGCCGAGGACGGGAAGCAGGAGCACGGGGATAATCCACGCCGCCGCATAGGTGTGGTCTTCCGTTTTACTTAATATATATACCGATACAACAAATCCAAATACCTGCGCCGCAAAAAATGCCAGCGGAGAAAATGAAACCAGAGTATTTGCCATAACGGCGTAAAAAGTAATCTGAAGCAAAACCCCCGCGACGGATATGGAAAGACGTATCGCGGCCGTAAGCTTGGTATTGCAGCCCATGGATTCACCCCGTTTATATGGAGGTATGACCGTACAAAGTCAAGTATATGTACAAGATAAAAAATTAAACGGGGCTGCAGTAAAACGAAAAGCTGCTCCAGTCCCCGATTTGTGTTTAGAAGCCAGTAACGATTGCCGTTGGCATCCATAATTCCCGTATTTATCCTATTTTTTACTATTTTTGTTTAAAATTTTCTAAAAAAATCAATACTCTGTTGCTCCCGAATGTAAAAAAATGTATAATTTAGCCATACCGGTACAACTGCTAAGGAAGGATCAGAAACCAGCTACCGACATGGAAAATCATCGGGAGGGACAGCCATGGATAACGATTTGCACCAGCGCGTTCAACGCACGACTACCGAACAAGTCCAAGCGCCTGAACAGACCGAGGCAACGCAGAACACACAGGTTTTGGAAGCGCCGCCTGAAACGCTGGTACAGCCGTTTCAAAGAACAGAGGTCACGGCGCCGGTGCTCACGGAAGAAACGAGACAGCGGAATGAAGAATTTCGCAGTCGGGTTGAGGAAAGGCTTGAAAATCTGCGCGCGCGGTATTCCGCCCCGGTGGATGAGCGGTTGCACAGCCCGACGGATACAAGGCCCGCCGTGAGCGCAAGGCGCGGCGGGAGAAGGCGCGCGCCCTCACGCCGGCGGGCGACGAGTATACGCTCGAATTGCAGGCAATCCTGAAACGGGAGGATAATGCCCGTATGCTGGCCCTGCCGGATAATGTGGAGCATCAGCCTTACTATAACAGAGCTCACAGTTTAGACATTGACGAGCGGCAGCTGCACATAATGTGTTATACGGTGGAGCTGGATAAAAACGGCAACCCCGTCAGCCAAGAAGCCCTTGACGAAACCAAGCGGAAGAATCTGCAGTTCTGGGAGGATTATACCTCCGGGGAGAGGAGCCGCCAGAAACCGCATCTGGACCGTATCGTGGAAGAGATCCTGACTTTTCAGTTTACCCCTTCCATGCTTGAACCTGAGAATCTTTTAAGAAACCTGGAAAAATACACGCGTATGGGCCGCCTGCTTACGAGTCTTTCCGATCTTCACAAGCAGTTCCCCTGGTACTTCGAGGAGCTGCCGGACTTTAAAAAAGAACTGCTGGCCGACGTGGAATCCATGACAAGCATATTTGGTACGACTCTGAACTATGCCGTCTGCGCGCATGGGTATGACTTTTCACAAATGAAATATATCGAATCGGAGGAAGAGGCTGAAGGCTACGCGCAGCAGGCAGAAATATTCGGAGCCGAGTTCAGGAAGAAAGCCGCCGAATATGCCGAGCGCCGGGAGAATACGCTGCGCCGGGAAGCAGAGCGAAGGGAAGCCCAGACGGAAGATATCAGGCTTCTCAACGTACAGGTCATCGGTAAAGGAGCTTATAAATACGGCCTGCCTTCCGTCGAGCAGGCCAAAAGGATCCTGCGCGAACAGTCCGGGCTTTCGGAAGAGGCGTTTTCCGCACTGGAGGAAACCGGTAAGCTTGAAGACATTTACAGCTGTATGAACATGTATCATATGCTTCTGGGTACGATCAGCGCCGACGACGTAAAAACGGGCGGGGTCGGCAATGAGGAATCGGTTTTCATGAAACTCATCGGCACGCACAGGGTTTTCATCGACACGGCCGCCGTCCTCTCACGCGAACTGTCGAAAAGCGAAAAGCCTGAAGAACGGTCGCTTGCCGGCACGCTCGGTTTTATGGCGATGAAGGCTATGAGCTATTCGGGCATGATAGCAAACCTTGAGGCTGAATTTAAATATTCCGTTACTATGGGAGACCGGCGGACGCTGAAGACCCAGGTGGACGACGACGAGATGGGGGCGATCTTCGAAGGACGGCACGAGACGGCTTATAAGTACCGGGAGAATGTGACCGACCCGGAGGGCACGCTGATCCCCGTCCTCAGCCAGAACCTGCGCAAGGCGGTCGGAAAAGACGCGGCCGACGACAAAGACTTAGCCGCCATCATTATGACCATAGAAGCCTACGAAAACTTCCTGGAAACAGCGCAGGTACCTCCCTGTGTGACGGACGAAGACAAAGCCGCTTATCCGGAGAGGGTGGAGGCTCTGTCAAACCAGCTTCTGGCTTTCAACGATCGCATCACTGCGCGCACCATCTGTTATCTTGATGCAAACGCCCGCAGTTTCAGGAAGAGAAGAATATGCAAAGCCCTTGAAAAATCCGTGCTGGACCGGGACACGAATGAGAACAACTTCGTGCGCGTCGCCGAGCTCAGCTACCGCCTGCGGCATAACGATTTCTCCGACGCAAGGTTCAACGCCGACTATACGGGCGTCACGCTCAGCGAAGCCCTGCGGAAAACGGTCGTTCTGAGCGCGGATGTAAGCAGCAGAGACGTTGTCCAGAGAGGAGACGCCGCCAGTGTGGTTTACATAAGAAAAAAAACCGCCGCAGAACAGGCGGTTTACCGCCGCGGAGCCAGCTACCGCCCCTGGAGAAGGCTGGATAAAAGGAACAAAGATCTGGATGAGGCAAAAGGCGCCATCACAGGCTTCAGGACCACCCGCGGCCGTCTCATCGACTCTCACAAGAGCAGCCGTGATGTGGCGGTGCGGCGTGTGGACGCGATGCTCGGCGCAAACGTCATCGCAGACGCCTCCCATGTTTCCCTGAAACTGGACGGCGCAAAAGAGGTGCTCAGCACCAAGATGGAAAAGGCCGAGGGCGTGGAAGCAAGGAAACTGAAGTATTCGCCCGGTTTCCGATACGATATGTATTACGGCCTTCCGGAGGTCGAGACGAACGGGGAAAACCAGTACCTGAACCTGGCGCATCCGGAGACCATGCGGCAGGTGTACTGGCTGCAGGTGGTTGACGCCATCTGCGGCTCGGCGGACCGCCATTTGGGCAACTTCTTTGTGACGACGGACGAGAGGGGAGCGCTGATAAAGCTCACCGGTATAGACAACGATATGTCCTTCGGCGAGGGTTTTATCCCGATGAAGACGGGACAGGACGTTGTGAACTTTTACCAGAATAATCCCTATATGATGTTTACGCCCGTCTATGAACACGCCTTTCCATGCATTCCGACGGAAATCTATGAAAAAGTCATGGATCTGACGCCGGAGAAGCTCTCGAGGGAGCTCCGCGGTTCAGTACGGGACAGCGAACTGGAAACAGCCGTACTCCGCCTGAAGGTCCTTCAGGAGCACCTGTCCCACGTACCGAAGCTGGATATCCGCATTGCAAGTGAAGCGCGCCAATGCGCGCAGCTCACGGAGCAGAAAGTCAAAGATCTGCAGCGGATGTTCAACAGAACCGGTTGGTTACCATACTTGACGATGAATTACTTCGCCATGCTGACTGCAAAATAGGGTGGGAATTATATATGCTGCAAGTTGCTGCCATTTCGAATGAAGACCGCGGATTGTTTCTGCCCTTTCTGACGCCGGAGGTCGGAGATCTCCTGATGAGCGGCTTTCCGATGACCGCCCTTGGTCTCCTGGACGATGAAACCGCATGCGGCATCCTCACGGGCTTCCTGGAGTCGTCCTCCACTTTCCGCATCAACGGCCTGTATGTGGCGCCGGGCTTCCGCCGCCGCGGCGGCGCTGCACTGCTGCTGCAAACCCTCGGTGACCTTCTGGAGCCCGAACTGCAGGTGACGGATGTGGTGGCCTCCTATGCCGAGACGTCGCCGGACGTTGCTCTCCTCACGCCTCTTTTTAAGAGCGCCGGGTTTGTCGAGGAAGAGGGCGACTCTGTCCTCTACGGCATCTCCCTGGGGGAAGTCTGCAAAGGCGCTTTTTTCACCGCGTCCGGGGACTCGTCCGGCTCCAGGCTGCTTCCCTTTGCATCCATACCGGAGTTATATATACGGCAGCTTGATCATTTGTTCCGGAGGAAGGATCTGCCTCTTTTAAATAAGCCTCTCACAAAGGCGCCGATGGATCGGGATGTGAGCGTGGGGTATTATGCCGAGAATGCAATCCAGGCCTTCATCCTGTTTGTCCACCATATGTCGGGCGTTCTGAACCTGGCCTATGCCTATACGGGCAGCGGGAAGGCGGCCTCCCGCCTTTTCCCCTCCCTTCTTAGAAAAGCCTGCCGGCTCGCCGCCGGGAAGTACCCGCCCGACACGCTCCTCACCATCGAGGCCGTCAACCAGATTTCCGCGTCGCTGGTGGAGCGCATTTTAAGGGATACGAACTACAGGATCCTGTCTCACAATGTGCGACTGAAGTTGGAGCGTCTTCCCATACAACACTATCTCCCGGTGCTGTAATAAAACGATTGGCCGGGTGTGTTTCGGATAGCTGCACGATCTCTCCTTGCGCTGCGGATCAAATTTTTCAAAGGCAATGTGGGCTGTAGCTAAACAGCCATAAAAATACAGAGGCGAAGTGAACTGCGAATGCAGACACATCGTTTCTGTTTTGGTATAATTTAAATTGATGAAAGCAAAAACACCGTGTTCATCACAAATGGTTCTTTCTCAGGCTTAATAACTGGCTTCAGGACATAAACTGGGGGCTGCGGCAAATTTTCGTTTTGCTACAGCCCCGTTTGAATAATTTAATTTTATCGGTTTTTCACAAGGCTTTCGGTGTCGATAGCGATTGCAAGCTCTTCGTTGGTCTGAATCACAAGCGTGCGCACCCGCGCTCCCGGAGCGGAAATATCGATTTCGCGGGTTTTATTCTTTTCGGGATCGATGGCTATGCCGAGAAATTCAAGTCCGCTTACGATTCCAGCACGGACGGCGCTGTTGTTTTCGCCTATTCCGGCGGTGAACACGAGGGCATCGATTCCGCCCATGGCCGCCGCATAGGCGCCGATGTACTTTTTAACGGCGTACATGAAGCAGTCGAGAGCGATGGCGGCGCGCCGATTGCCCTGAGCCTTGGCTTCGTCAAGGTCGCGAAAATCGGACGAGACGCCCGATATGCCAAGGACGCCGGATTTCTTGTTGAGTATGGAGGTCATCTCCGCGATGTCTATACCTTCGTTATCCATTACATATTGAAGGATGGCGGGATCTATGCTTCCGGAGCGCGTACCCATCGGAACCCCTTCGAGGGGAGTGAGGCCCATGGAGGTGTCGATGCACTTGCCTCCGTCGACGGCGCTGATCGATGAGCCGTTGCCCAGATGGCAGACGATGATTTTCAAATCCTTCGCGGGCTTGCCGAGGTATTCGGCAGCCTTTTGCGACACATAGCGATGGGAAGTTCCGTGGAAGCCATAGCGTCTGATGCCGTATTTTTCATAGTATTCGTAGGGAAGGGCGTAAAGAAAGGCCTTTTCGGGCATTGTCTGATGAAAAGCCGTATCGAATACCGCAACCTGGGGAATGCCCTTCATAACCTCCTCGCAGGCGAGGATGCCCGTCAGGTTAGCGGGATTATGAAGAGGACCCAGCGGAATGCATTTCTTTATCGCGGCTATAACACGTTCGTCGACTATGACGGATTTCGTAAACTCCGAACCACCATGGAGGACTCGATGTCCTACGGCGTCGATTTCGGATAGGCTTGAGAGCACAGCCGTTTCGCCTTCGGTAAGCAGCCGTATTACGATGCGTGTAGCATCACCGTGGTTGCGCATCGGCGTTTCTTCGACATAGGTTTCATGACCTGGAACAGAATGTTTTACCTTTCCGTCAATTCCAATACGCTCACATAAACCCTTTGCGAGGACTTCGCCGGTATCGGTGTTGAACAGCTGATACTTCAGGGAAGAGCTGCCGGCATTGATTACAAGTATTTTCAAAAAACTCATCCTTTCGACATCCGAAGACAGGGAACGCTGTTGATTTCCCTGTCTTCCATGGTTATAATATTTCACGACCGATATTTTACACCATGAATGCGGAATTTACAACTTTTTTTTGCCCGAATTGATAATAAAATATCAAAATCATTAGTCGGGCAAAGCGGATGGGAGTGCGGCCGAATGACCGTTGCCGGAATTGTGGCGGAATACAATCCGTTTCACACGGGGCACCTTTACCAAATAGAGCAGACGCGAAAGATGCTGGCCGGCGGGCAAAAATGCGCCGTTGTCGCGGTTATGAGCGGAAACTATGTACAGCGCGGCGATTTCGCGGTATTCAACAAGCACGCGCGCGCCGAAGCCGCGTGCAGGACTCCAGGCGGTCCCGATCTTGTCATCGAGCTGCCGGCGCCTTATTCCGTGGCTTCCGCCGAAAGGTTTTCCGCCGCGGCGGTATATCTCCTCGACCGCAGCGGGGTCGTCACCCATCTTTCCTTCGGAAGCGAGGCCGGCGATATCGAAAGTCTTGAAAAAGTGGCCGAATTTGTCGAAACCGAGGAATTTTCGCAATATCTGGAGGCCGAGCTGGAGGGAGGAACGCTGTATCCGCTTGCCAGGCAGAGAGCCGTCAGGAAGAAGCTTGGCGCCGTATCCGGCCTTATCGAAACGCCTAACAATATCCTGGGTGTGGAATATCTGCGTGCGCTAAAAAGGTTCAAATCGAGAATAACTCCCATTACGGTAAAGCGTATGGGAACCGGTCATGACAGCGACCGTACGGAAGGTAATTTCGCATCCGCGTCCAAAGTTCGTTCGATGCTCCTCGGCGGAGATGCGTCGGAAGGAATGCGTTTTATTCCCGAAGCGGCGGCGGAGATATTCGGACGCGAGATGTCGCGGGGATCGGGCCCGATAAGCATGGCAATGGCTGATCAGGCTATCATGTCGCAACTGAGACGCATGCGCGCGGAGGACTTCGAAAAGATCCCGGATATCGGCGAAGGGCTGAACTACCGTATGGAGGCCGCGCTCAGAAAGGCGAGGGACGTCCGGGAGGCCGCGGATCTGGCAAAGTCAAAAAGATACACGCATTCACGAATCAGAAGAATACTTATCCGCTCATATCTTGGCATTACATCGAAATGGGACACCGTCCTCCCGCCATATATAAAAGTTCTTGCCTTTAACGACGCGGGCAGGGAACTGCTCAGGGAAATGAAATCGAGAAGCAGTCTTCCCGTCATTGTAAAACCGGCCGACGCCCGCAGACTGTATGATGACATGACCGTGCGGGGAGACATAATCCGGGAGCTTTTCGAAACCGAGGCCCTCGCAACCGACCTTTACATGCTTGCATGCCCCTCGCCGGACTACCGCAGGGCGGGATATGAGCTTGTAACTTCTCCGGTATATGTGAACAGCCTTCCCAATAATCCGGCGTAGAGTCAATTAACCATATCGCATCGCATATAATGTTATGGTCATGATCGTTTTTATGTACCCGAAGTACGATATGCGAGGTGTCGATATGGGTTCGAGAATTGCCGATCTGAGGCTCAAGGAGGTAATAAACATAAGGGACGGATGCCGCCTCGGCTTTGTCTCCGACGTTGAGATAGATATTGAATGCGGCAGGGTTGTGGCGATCGTTGTTCCGGGGCCGTGCCATTTCTGGTTTTTCTCGAGAGAGCCCGACTATGTTATTCCCTGGAACGGCATCGAAAAGATCGGCGAAGACATAATACTCGTGGACTACGCGATTCCCGTCCGTCCCCGTGCAAAGGAGAGGCGCGGCTGGTTCTAGTCTGTGGCCATATTAAAAAAATTGTTGCAAACATGCGGACTGTGTGCTAAAATATCACACGGTCCGTAAATTTTTACATGCGGACATTACACACCCAAAGAATCGGGCGGCCGGTTCGCTCCGCGCGTTGCCGCCCCCACATGCGAGTTCGAAGCATTTAAAAAGAACTCGATAGAATTCTTGTAAAAAACGTTTAGTTTTCAAAAGAACACGATAGAATTCATTCGAAAAACGTTTAGTTTTTCAAAAGAATTCGACAGAATTCTTTGGGGAGGGTAAAAACCAAAGGGAGGATTTTTTCAGCATGTCCATTATTTCAATGAAGCAGCTTCTCGAAGCCGGCGTACACTTTGGCCACCAGACACGCAGATGGAACCCGAAAATGGCACCTTACATCTTTACGGAACGCAACGGCATCTACATCATCGATCTCCAGAAAACCGTAAAGAAGCTTGAAGAAGCCTACTATTTCATCCGCGACCTGGCCATTGAGGGAGAGTCGGTTCTTTTTGTCGGCACGAAGAAGCAGGCGCAGGACGCCATCCGCGAAGAGGCCGAGAGAGCCGGTATGTTCTACGTCAACGCCCGCTGGCTCGGCGGAATGCTCACAAACTTCAAGACGATGCGGCGCAGGATCGAGCGCCTTGCCCAGCTCCGCAAGATGCAGGAGAACGGCACATTCGACCTGCTTCCGAAGAAGGAAGTCATCAAGCTCAACCTCGAGATCGAAAAACTCGAGAAATATCTCGGCGGAGTCAAGAACATGAAGAAGCTCCCCGGAGCCCTGTTCATAGTCGACCCGCGCAAGGAGCGCAACGCCATAGCCGAAGCGCACAAGCTCGGAATCCCGATTGTCGCCATCGTCGACACAAACTGCGATCCCGATGAAATCGACTATGTCATTCCCGGAAACGACGACGCCATCCGCGCAATCAAACTGATTTCCGCCACCATCGCCAACGCCGTAATCGAAGGCCGTCAGGGCGAGGATCTCACTCTCGACGAAACTGAGGGCGTTGAAAATGCGTCCGAAGAAAAGCCCGAAGATGCTCCCGCGGAAGAAACGGTTGAAGCCGAAGAGGCCGAGTAAGCCGAATAGGGATTTCGCTCGGGCTTCGGCCTGACCGCCCTGTTCTGCGCGATGTTTCATTATTTTATAACGCATAATGTTTTAAGACTTCATCTTTGGGTATCCTTTTAAATGATATCTGGCATTATGCGGGGAATTGAGTAAATGGAGGTTTTCATATGGCATTCACGGCAAAAGATGTGCAAGCCCTCAGAGAGATGACGGGAGTCGGCATGATGGATTGCAAGAAAGCCCTTGCAGCCACCGACGGCGACATGGACGCGGCTGTTGCGTATCTTCGCGAAAGAGGACTGGCCGCGGCGGCTAAAAAGGCCGGAAGAATCGCGTCCGAGGGCATTGTCTACGCCAACGTATACGATTCCGGTGTCGGCGTTATCGTCGAGGTCAACAGTGAGACGGACTTTGTCGCCAAGAACGACGAATTCCGCACATTTGTGGAAAGCGTGGCCGGCGTCATTGCCGAAGGAAATCCGGCGACCGTCGAACAGCTTTCCGAACTTAAATATCCGGATTTCGACCTTACCGTTGCCGACGTGCTTCGTGAAAAGGTTTTGGTTATCGGAGAAAACATCAGAATACGCCGTTTCGAGCGCTTCGATTCCGGAGTCAGCGTGGCTTATGTTCACATGGGCGGAAAGATCGGCGTTCTGGTTAATATGGACGTGTCCGACAATATTAAGGACAACGCCGAGGTTAAAGAGCTTGGCAAGGATGTCGCCATGCAGATTGCCGCAATGCGGCCCCGTTATCTCAACAGGAACGAAGTCGACGCCGAAACGCTCGAGGAAGAAAAGCGCATCCTGATGGCGCAGACCCTGCAGGAAGGCAAACCGCAGGCCGTTGCGGAAAAAATTGTCGCCGGCCGCATGAACAAGTTCTATGAAGAGAACTGCCTCGTGGACCAGGCGTTTGTCAAAGACAACAAGACGAGCGTGCAAAAGCATATTGACGCCGTGGCAAAAGAGCTCGGCGGATCGATTACGATAACTCGTTTTGTCAGATTTGAGAAGGGCGAAGGCCTCGAGAAAAAGACCGATAATCTTGCTGACGAAGTCGCGAAGATGGTCGGCAAATAATCAGCAAATCACGCTGCCGCGACGGATAACCTCCATCGCGGCAGTTTTTGGGCCCGGGCGATATCTTGCATTACTTCAGTACGAAATGAGCATAATAAAAAAATTGCTTAGGCTCTAGTCAAAATGAGCATTATATATTAAAATATATGCAGTGGGGCATTTGGCCAATCCTGTTATTTACCGGTGGCCTGCTGCATTTGGACGGAGTTTCCGACGAAACTTATCTGAATTCGGCGTGCCGCTCGCCGTTGACAGCGGAAACCGTGGGCTCAGGCTCTCGGATGCGGAGTGAATATGCCTCAGTTAAAATATAAAAGGGTTTTAATTAAAGTGTCCGGTGAGGCGCTTGCCGGGCAGTCCGATTCCGGAGGCAAAAAGTTCGGAATCGACATAGATTTTGTACGCGAGCTCTGCCGTGTTATTAAAAAATGCGTTGAAGCCGGAGCTCAAATAGGCATAGTCGTCGGAGGAGGCAACTTCTGGCGCGGAGTGAAGGACGGCGGAGGCAAGATCGAGAGGACACGCGCCGACCACATGGGCATGCTTGCCACGACCATCAACGCGCTTGCGCTGGCCGACGTCCTCGAGAAGATGGACGTCGGGGTCAGGGTGCAGACGGCAGTTGAGATGAGAGCTTTTGCCGAACCGTACGTAAGGCTGAAAGCCTGCCGTCATCTCGAAAAAGGCCGTGTGGTGATATTCGCCGCAGGCACCGGAAACCCATACTTTTCAACCGATACCGCCGCAGTGCTGCGAGCCGCCGAGATAAACGCGGAAGTCATCATGCTCGCAAAAAACATTGACGGCATATACGACGACGACCCCCATGTCAATCCGAACGCGAAACGCTACGATACTCTCAGCTATGCGGAAATCCTTCGGAAAAACCTCCAGGCCATGGATTCGACCGCAACTTCTCTGTCGATGGACAATAAAATTCCCGTCCTGTTCTTCGCGCTTAACGACCCCGAGAACATTTACCGCGCAATTACGGGCGAGAAAGTCGGAACAATGGTAATCTGATAAAATCGATTTAGTAGCTGCCAAGCTGTCCGGCAAGCCCGCCCTAAGTTATAAAAATAAAATTCCTGCCGGAGAAAAGAGGTAAAAATTATGCCAAAGCTAAGCCATGAAGAGAAAATGGACAAGACACTGGACGTTCTTGCAAACGAATTCGCGACCATTCGTGCAGGAAGAGCCAATGCCTCGGTTCTGGACCGCATCACTATAAATTATTATGGCTCTCCAACACCTATAAATGCGGTCGCCACCATTTCCACTCCGGACCCAAGGTCTCTCGTGATCCAGCCGTGGGACGCTAGCATTCTCAAGGACATTGAAAAGGCCATTCAGGCTTCCGATCTTGGGATTAATCCCTCAAACGACGGCAAGGTAATCAGGCTACTGTTCCCGCAGCTGACCGAAGAGCGCAGAAAAGAACTGATAAAGCAGATCAGAAAATACGCTGAGGAAGCTAAGGTGGCGCTTCGAAACATCCGCCGCGAAACGATGGACGAATATAAAAACCAGAAGAAGAAATCCGAGATAACCGAAGACGATCTGAGAGTCCTCGAAAAGGAGCTTCAGGATCTGCTCGACAGGAAAATCAAGGAGGTCGACAAGCTGGTGGAGAAGAAGGAGAAAGAGCTGTTAAGCTTCTGATATATTTGCCGGAGGTTGATCTGCCTGTTTAGAAGCAAGCCCGAGATCGACAAATCGAAGCTCCCCGTACACATTGCCATCATTATGGACGGAAACGGCCGCTGGGCTAAGAAAAGAGGGCTTCCCAGAACGGCCGGCCACGCCGCCGGAGCCGAGAATTTCCGCAAGATTGCGACATATTGCCGTGATCTCGGCCTCAAATACCTTACCGTATACGCCTTTTCCACCGAGAACTGGAAACGTCCCGAACAGGAAATTTCAGCAATATGGGATTTGCTGAGGAAGTATCTGCGCGAATCCATAGAGAAAATGGAACGTGATCGCGTAAAGATTCATATGATGGGAAACGTGGAGGCCATGCCGGACGATATCCGGCAGCTTGTCGATACCACGCGCAGGCTTTCGGAGAAAATCGACGGAATCCAGTTGAATATCTGCCTCAATTACGGAGGGCGAGACGAGTTGGTCCGGGCGGCAAGGAGCCTTGCCGCGGAGTGTGCGGCGGGACTCATAACCCCGGACAGCATAACCGAAGACGTTCTGTCAGACAGGCTCTTTTCAGCCGGCATACCCGATCCTGATCTGATTATACGCCCGAGCGGTGAAATGAGGATTTCAAACTTTTTGCTGTGGCAGTCCGCTTATTCCGAGTTTTATTTTACAAAAACGCTTTGGCCCGACTTCAGCATCAGGGAGCTGAATGCCGCTATAGCTGATTTTCAAAAGAGAGACAGACGTTTTGGAGGTATCAAGGGTTGATGGCGATTAGGGCCGCGGCAGGGTTCGTCCTGCTGTTAATAATGTTTGCGGTGATCTTTTTTGCGCCGGTCTGGGCTCTGCCGATAGCCGTTTCGTTGATTTCCGCATCGGCCGTGTATGAGATGCTTCACACGACCGGCTTCATCGGCCAGAAAAGAATCATCGCCTATGCTATGATATTTTCCGTATTGGTTCCTATATGGGTGTTTTTCGGATCGATAAACGAACTCGAGCTGGCCGTTGTGTTTATATATGTATTCCTGCTCTTTATCGAGTGCATTACGGGCACCGCCGGCACAAGCTTTGAGAAGGTCAGCGGTGCGTTTTTTGCCAGCACCGTTTTGCCGTTTTTCCTTTCCTCCACGGTGAGGATATTCTGTATGGAAAACGGGCGTTTTCTTGTTTTGATTCCTCACCTTTCCGCTTTCGGGTCCGACGTTTTCGCACTGCTGTTCGGTTTGAGGTTCGGAAAGAACAAGCTCTGTCCGGAAATAAGCCCGAAAAAGACCGTGGAGGGATCTGTGGCCGGCCTTGTTATGGGGCCCGTTGTTCTTGTTGTTTTCGGCTGGATTATCCAGAGGTTCTACGGATTTGACGTAAGCTACCTGAGGCTTGTCCTGTACGGCTTTTCGGGAGCGTTTGCCGGCCAGATCGGAGACCTTTCGATGTCCTTTGTAAAAAGGCAGTTCAATTTAAAAGATTTCGGCAACATCATACCCGGTCACGGAGGAATACTTGACCGGTTTGACAGCGTACTTTTCGCGGCTCCGCTTACCGAACTTTTAATTATCCTGCTGCCGGCCATAGCCAGATAAAACAGGGAGGCGCGTGGTAGATTGCTATCAACTGTATTGGGTTGTACCGGCTCAATAGGGCAAAATGCGATAAACGTGCTGGAAAAACTGAATATTCCGGTCGCTTCGCTTGCCGCGGGCAAAAACCATGCGGAGATGGAGCGCTTGGCGAGGCGCTGCAGGCCGAGAGTCGCAGCGCTTTTCGATGAAGCGGCCGCCAGGGAGCTGAAAACCGCGCTTGCGGATACCGGCATAAAAGTTCTCGGCGGCGAAGAGGGTGTGCTGGAAGCGGCTTCCGTCGAGGCCGACGTTTGTGTAAACGCTATTGTCGGGATCGCAGGCCTTAATCCTACGCTTGCCGCAATCGAACACAGCCGCAGAGTCGCCCTTGCCAACAAGGAGACCCTTGTCTGTGCCGGAAGAAAGGTAATCAATTATGCAAAACGGCACGGCACCGAAATCATACCGGTCGATTCCGAACACTCCGCGATTTTTCAGGTGCTTGAGTCGTCGCATAGGAAGCAGGACCTGAAGCGCATTTTACTCACGGCTTCGGGAGGGCCTTTTTTCGGACGGACTTCGGACGAGCTGGAAAAGGTGACAGTTGCCGACGCTCTCAGGCACCCGAACTGGGATATGGGCGCAAAAGTCACTGTCGATTCCGCAACGCTTATGAACAAGGGATTGGAATTTATTGAAGCCATGTGCCTGTTTGACGTCGAGCCGGAGCAGATCGAAGTAATAATTCACAGGGAAAGCATTATACATTCAATGGTCGAATTTGTCGACGGCTCCGTTATCGCCCAAATCGGAACAGCCGATATGCGTATTCCGATACAGTATGCGATTACGTATCCGTACAGGGAAAGCTCGCCCGCCGAAAGCCTCGACCTGTTTAAAATAGCCACGTTGTCATTTTCCAGGCCTGATCTTAATACATTCAAATGTCTGAGCCTTGCGATGGAAGCCGCAAAAAGCGGAGAAGGAGCATGCGTACGGCTGAACGCGGCGAACGAAGCTGCCGTCGATATGTTTTTGCGCGAAAAAATCGGATTTAACGATATCGCAAGACTTGTGGAATACGCAGCAGATTCCGTCGAAGTCCCGTCAAGCCCGTCGTTGCAGGAGATATTTGAAATTGACGACGAGGTTCGCAGGACCGTCGCGGAGAGAGCCGGACAAATCGTCCGATAACCGGGGAGGTTTTACCGATCGACAACATTTTATACGTCACTCTCGCAGTTTTTGTATTCGGTCTGATGATTTTTGTCCACGAGCTTGGGCACTTCATCACCGCGCGCATTTTCAGGGTTAAGGTAAACGAATTTGCCCTTGGCATGGGACCCGCCATAATTAAGAAAACCGTCGGCGATACGCAGTATTCTTTGCGCCTGTTCCCGTTCGGAGGATTCTGCGCAATGGAAGGGGAAGACGAGGAATCGACCTCGAACGACTCCCTTGGGAAAAAGCCGGCCTGGCAGAGGTGCATTATTTTCCTGGCCGGTGCCGTAATGAATTTCATAACCGGATTTATAATCCTGCTGCTGCTTTTTGCTCCGATCAGGCAATATATTACGAACGAAATCTCCTCATTTTCCGAGGGTTTTCCCTACCGCGGGGAAGGTATGCTCATGGAAGGCGACAGAATCCTGAGCATCGACGGCTATAAAATCTATACTTACGGCGATATCAGCCTTTTCCTCGAGCGCGAAGCCGGAAAGCCTTATGACATCGTTGTCGAACGGAACGGAAAGAAGCTCCTGATCGAGGATCTTCCTCTGACTCAAAAGGAGTACATGACGGAAGTGCAAACGGAAAAAGGAATCGAAACCAAGCCGGTGCTTCGATTCGGACTGGAATTCGGTACGAAGGAAGCGAGGTTCGGCGATAAAATCAGGCTGGCATGGTACAATGCGATCGACTTCGTCAGGATGGTGAAACTTAGCCTCTTCGACATTTTTTCGGGCAGAGCGGGACTGTCTGATCTTTCCGGTCCGGTTGGCATCACTTCGGCCCTTACCGAAACGGCTAAAACCTCTATGCAGAACATGTGGATGTTCGTGGCGCTGATCGCCGTCAACCTTGCGGTTCTGAACCTGCTGCCGCTGCCCGCACTTGACGGAGGAAGGATTTTATTCCTGCTGGTGGAGCTCATACGAAGGAAACCCATAAATCCGAAGTATGAGGGAATGGTGCATCTGGTCGGGCTTGCAATGTTCCTCCTTCTGATGCTTTATGTTTCATTCAACGACATAATGAGACTGATACGCGGATAACGGCCTGACGGAGGACAGACATGAAAAGAACCGAAACACGAAGACTGAACGTAGGCGGCGTACCCGTCGGCGGCGGATCGCCGGTTACTGTCCAGTCCATGGCAAATACGAACACCTCCGATATCACGGCAACCGTGTCGCAAATCAGGTCGCTCGAAAAAGCAGGCTGCGATATCATTCGCGTTGCCGTGCCCGATATGGAAGCCGCGAAAGCAGTTAAGGAAATAAAAAAGCAGATCGGCATTCCGCTGGTCGCAGATATTCATTTTGACTACAGGCTCGCGCTGACGGCAATTGAATCGGGCGCCGACAAGATACGCATAAACCCCGGCAATATCGGGAACAAGGAACGCGTCCGGGAGGTCGTGCGCGCCTGCCGCGAAAGAGGAATCCCGATACGCATCGGCGTCAACGGGGGTTCTCTCCAGCGCTCCATCCTTGAAAAATACGGAGGTCCAACCGCCGAGGCGCTTGTGGAGAGCGCCCTTTCGCATGTCGCGATCCTTGAGGAACAGGATTTTACGGATATCTGCATATCAATAAAATCATCAAGCGTTCCCGTTACCATCGATAGTTATCGCCTGATGAGCACTAAACGCGATTATCCTCTTCATATCGGGGTTACCGAAGCCGGGACGGCTTTTCATGGCACCATTAAGTCCGCAATAGGTATCGGCACTCTCCTGAGCGAGGGGATCGGAGACACTATACGCGTTTCACTTACCGACCGCCCCGAGGAGGAAGTCAGAACCGGCATTGCGATCCTTAAAGCGCTCGGCTTGAGGAAGGGCGGAATAGAAGTGGTGTCCTGTCCCACCTGCGGACGAACGAAAATCGATCTGATCGGGCTTGCATCCCGGGTTGAGGACGCCGTCAAAGACATTGACAAGAACCTGAAAATCGCCGTCATGGGATGCGTCGTCAACGGACCGGGAGAGTCCCGGGACGCCGACATAGGCATAACCGGCGGCGACGGAGTGGGAATGATTTTTCTTAAAGGCGAGACCTACAAGCGGGTTCCGTACGAGAATCTGCTTGACGAGCTATTAAAGCTGATTGATGAGTTCTGAAATACAGTTTAAGGGTTTAGAGAGCGTATTGAAATGCAATATTATCGGTTTGAAGAGATGTTTCCGGAGCTCGGCAAGAGGTTTGACTTTGCCGAGGTCGGAGAGATAAGGCTGAACACGAAAAAGCGAATAATGACAATACATCTGAAGCTCTCATCGCTTGAGAGCTTTCAGTTTATGGATAAAATCAAAAAAGCTCTGAAAAGGGAGTATGATCTGAAGGACGTCGAAGTTCTTGCCCATTTTCCGGAGTCCACTTTCGACGAAGGCATATCTTTGGCAATGAAGCTGAGCTGCGAAGAATTCCCTTATTCGGTTCCCTTTGTTGAAGATTGCGATAAAACCGTCAACGGAACGACGGTTGTACTCGGACTGAAAAAGGGAGGCGCGGATCTGCTGAAAAACTGGACTGAGAGAGTCCAGTCCTTTATAAGGCAGTGGTACGGCAAGGATATTCGCATTGAGCTGAACAGATCGGAAAACGGAACGGATTTCGATAACCTGATAAAGCAAATCGAGACTGAGAAAATGATATCAATCCGTGAAGAAACCGAAAGGACACCCCCTCCATCCGATAAAAAAGGCAGGAAGACTGCTTCGGCCATTATGGGCAGGAGGACAAAATTCAATATCATACATATGTCGGAGATAAGCCTTGAGACAGGGACCGCTGCCGTCAAGGGAGTAATATTCTCGGTCGACCACAGGGAGATTAAAAAGCGAAACGCATATGTTATATGCTTCGACATCACCGACTATACGGGATCCATACGCGTAAGCACATTTATGGAAAAGGACAGGGCGGAGCCCATAATCGAAGAGCTTACGGTAGGGCTGACGGTAGAGGTATATGGAAGAATAAGCTTCAACAAGTTCGAAAACGATCTGGTACTGGAGCCAGAAAGCATTGTCGTTGCAGATCCGGAGCCCGAACGGGAGGACAAATCGGAGAAAAAGCGGGTCGAGCTGCATTTACACACCCGCATGTCAAGCATGGACGCGGTAGTGGGAGCTAAGGAAGCCGTCGAGCGCGCGGCAAGATGGGGTCACCGCGCCGTAGCGATAACCGACCACGGCGTCGCGCAGGCTTTTCCCGAAGCAATGGCCGCATGCGCGAAGGTTAACAAAGGCCGTTCCGAAGAAGACAGATTCAAGGTTTTATACGGCACCGAGGCATACTTCGTAAACGACATTGAACGTGTGAAGTCCGTGTACGGCGGCGCCAGAGCGCCGGTAAACGGCGAGTTCGTGGCGTTTGACATAGAGACAACCGGTTTATCGCCTTCATTTGACAGTATTATCGAGATCGGGGCGGTACGTTTCAGGAACGGAGAATTAATCGAGTCCTTCAACACCTTCGTTGATCCTGAACGCCCCATACCTGCAAAAATAACCGAGCTCACCGGAATAAACGACGAAATGGTGAGGGGTGCTCCGAAGATCAGGGAAGCCTTAGAGAGCTTTGTCAGGTTTACTGACGGACAGGTTTTGGCGGCGCATAACGCAACATTTGACATAGGCTTTATATCGGCCGCCTGCGTGAAACTGTCCGTGGATTTCAACCCGACGTTCATCGATACCAGGAATATGTCGAGAGGGATGCTCGCAAACATTTCGAGGTTCGACCTGCATACGGTCGCAAACGAGCTTAACATTCCGAAGTTCAACCACCACCGGGCGTCCGACGACGCGGGTGCCGTCGCCTACATATTGTCGGCATTCCTGGAACTCATGAAAAAAGACGGGATAAAGGACATCCAGGAGATCAACGCATATCTCGGAAAGCGCGCATCGTCCTCTTCGGGCATTTACGGCGGGTCAAACCACATGATAATTCTTGTGCGGAACCAGGAGGGACTGCGCAACCTGTACGAGCTTATAAGCCTGTCGCACCTGGAGTATTTCAAGAGGAATCCGCTGATACCGAGAAGCGAGCTTGACAGGCGCAGAGAGGGGCTTCTCCTTGGCAGCGCATGTGAAAGCGGAGAGCTTTACAGAGCAGTTTTAGCGGGAAGGCCGCACGAGGAATTGAAAAGGATAGCGGAGTATTACGATTTTCTTGAAATCCAGCCTCTCGGCAACAACGAGTTTCTTTTAAGAGAGGGAAAAGTGCCCGACAGGGAGGCGCTGAAGGAAATAAACCGCAAGATAGTCGCTCTCGGGGACGAGCTGAAAAAGCCGGTTGTCGCCACATGTGACGTTCATTTCATGGAGCCGCGGGACGAGGTCTTCAGAAGGATACTCATGGCGGGAAAGGGCTACGCCGACGCGGATAATCAGGCTCCGCTGTTTTTCCGGACCACGGAGGAGATGCTTGATGAGTTTGAGTACCTTGGCAAGGAAAAGGCTTACGAAGTAGTTGTGGAGAACACAAATAAAATCGCGGATATGTGCGATTTCGTTCGTCCAGTAAAGGAAGGAACCTATGCGCCGGAAATAGAGGGAGCGGCCGACGAGCTGCAGCGTCTTGTGGAAACTAAAGTAAAAGAGCTTTACGGAGAAAATCCGCCGCCGGAGGTTCGTGAGCGTGTCGACGCCGAAATGAATTCCATCAGGAAGCATCACTTCGACGTCATATACATGATCGCACAGAAGCTGGTGTCGAAGTCGCTTCAGGACGGATACCTGGTCGGCTCGAGGGGATCCGTCGGGTCGTCGGTCGTTGCGTTCTTTTCCGGCATCACGGAGGTGAATTCCCTGCCTCCCCATTACAGGTGTCCAAACTGCAGGCATTCCGAGTTCGACCACGGCTTTGCCGCGGCGACGGGGCCGGACCTTCCCGACAAGGAATGCCCGGTATGCGGAACGAAGTATGTTAAGGACGGATTTGACATCCCGTTCGCGACTTTTCTTGGTTTCGACGGAGACAAGAAGCCGGACATAGACCTGAATTTCTCCGGCGAGTACCAGGCCAAGGCGCACCGGGAAACAGAAGTCCTTTTCGGAAAGGGACAGGTCTTCCGCGCAGGCACCATAGGAACCCTTGCGGAGAAAACCGCGTACGGTTATGTAAAAAAATACATGGAAGAGCGGGGGAAAACCATTTCCAAAGCCGAGGAAAACAGGCTTGTGCAGGGCATTGTCGGCGTCAAGCGGACCACGGGACAGCATCCGGGTGGTCTGATTATCGTGCCGAAGACAAACAACATATACGAGTTCTGTCCTGTACAGCATCCGGCGGACGATACGACGACCGATATAATCACAACGCATTTCGATTACCACTCGATTGAAGAAAACCTCCTGAAGCTTGACCTGCTGGGTCATGACGATCCGACCATGATAAGGATGCTCTATGACCTGACCGGCTATGATCCGCAGAAGATCCCGCTTGACGACAAGGACACGATGAGTCTGTTCACGTCCACGGAGGTGCTCGGTTTTACGGACGATCCCATATGCGGGAATTCCGGAACCTTCGCAGTGCCCGAGTTTGGCACAAGGTTTGTCCGTGAAATGCTTTCCTCCACCCGTCCCACGACCTTCGACGAGTTGATCCGCATTTCCGGACTCAGTCACGGAACCGACGTCTGGCTGAACAACGGACAGGATATCATCAACAGCGGGACCGCGACGCTTAAGGATATCATAGCGGCGCGCGACGACATCATGCTTTACCTGATATCCAAAGGGCTCGACCGCAAGCTGGCTTTCACCATTATGGAGAGCGTCCGCAAAGGGAAAGGCCTAAAGCCTGAGTGGGAAGACGAGATGAGAAAGCACGATGTTCCCGAATGGTATCTTGAGTCCTGTAATAAGATCAAATACATGTTCCCCAAAGCGCACGCGGCGGCTTACGTTCTTATGGCTTTCAGAATCGCGTGGTATAAGGTGCATTATCCGAAAGAGTTTTACTGCGCATATTTTACAATCAGGGCAACTTCCTTCGACGCAAAGATAATGACTCACGGAATTGAACCCGTGAAGAGCAAGATGCGTGAAATCGAGAACAACCCCAACGCGAAAGCCGTGGAAAAGGACATGCTGACCACTCTCGAGGTCTGTTACGAGTTTTACAGGAGGGGCTTGACGTTCGACCCGATCGATCTTTACAAATCGGATGCCGTTAAGTTTACAATCGGCGACAACAGCCTGCGTCCTCCCTTTACGGCAATTCCCGGCATAGGCGAGACGGCCGCTCACGATATTGCCGCCGCCAGAAGGAACGGAAGCTTTCTCTCGGTTGAAGACCTCTCCATGCGCTGTCCGAAGGTATCAAAAGCCGTAATAGAGCTTCTTCGCGACAACGGGGTTCTTAACGATCTGCCGGACACGAGTCAGGTTACGTTGTTCTAAGTTTTCCTGTGCGATGATTTTTCCGATACAGCTACTGTCAAATTGCTGATTTTCAAGCCGGCTAGGTTATGCTTAGCCGGCTTGGATAATAGAAACTCATGCGATCAGTAAGGCAAGAGGAGCTTTTTGGGCAGCCGGGTGCTTTATACAAGCAATCTATCTCCTGCAAATGAACCGCTGTAGGAGCAGTATTCGCATGATATTTCAAACCAATAAAAACAACACCCTGAAAACAGAATGTTAATATTGACTAATATACTTTAGTATGATACACTGATAAATAAATAAAGAATAGACTGTATGTTATGATATGGGGATGTACGGCTTGAAAAAACCATATGCGATAAATATACCAAACGGAGCAAAGGATTATCTCTTCGAAGAATGCAGGATCAGAAGGGAGATAGAGAGGTCCCTTTCGGAGCTTTTTGAAAGGCGCGGCTATTCGGAGGTAATAGTCCCGTCGATGGAATATTACGACACGTTCCTGCAGTCGGGTATCAACGTTCCCGAGGAAGAGATGTACAAAATGACCGACAGGGACGGAAGAATTCTTGTCCTGAGACCCGATCTGACGACCCCGATTGCCCGGGTGTATGCCACAAAACTCAGAAACGCCGTCCGCCCGCAGAGGCTCTATTATGTGCAGAACGTTTTCCGGTCAGGCATACTGTTGAAGGGAAAAGACGTTGAAATTACCCAGGCAGGCATCGAGCTGATCGGAGCGAACGGCATAAAATCGGACCTGGAAGTCCTGACGCTGGCCGTCGAAGCTCTCAAAACCAGCGGAATAAAGAGTTTCCATATCGAGATCGGGCATTCGGGGCTTTTTCTCGCGCTTCTCGGACAGCTTGGCTGCGGGGACGAGACGGCCGAGGAAATAAGGCGATGCACCGAGCAAAAAAACTACGCGGCGCTCAGCGATCTCATTGAGCCTTATTCCGGACTTTCGGCGGCGTCGTCGCTGAAAAAACTGATCGAGCTCTTCGGGGGAGAGGAGATTCTCGACGAAGCGGGAAAGCTTGCGGAAGGGGCGAAGGCAAACCTCTGCGTGGATTATCTCCGCGAGCTCTACGACGAGCTGATAGCGGCCGGCCTTGCGGAGTATGTGAGGTTCGACCTCGGTCTGGTGAATGAAATCAATTACTATACGGGAATTGTATTCAACGGTTATGCTGAAGGAGCCGGGGAGCCGGTGCTCACCGGCGGACGCTACGACGGGCTGACCGCTTCGTTCGGAGCCGAATCGCCCGCCACAGGCTTCGGAATAAACATAAACGCCGTATCCAAATGTGTGCCGGCCAGACCGCCCGTAAAGCCCGACACGATTATACATTACGGAAAGGGCCGGATCGGTGCGGCGATAGAGCTTCAGATGAAGCACGCGCCCGGAAGCTGCGAGCTTTCCCCGTACGACGACATCGAAGAAACGGTCGCTCTTGCCCGGAAAAGGGGAGCGCGTCTCGTTCTGGTTATCGACGACGGCGGAAATATAAGCCGGATCAATCCGGGTATAACGGAGAGTTCTCTATGAACAGGATGAAAATCGCGCTCACAAAGGGGCGCCTCGAAAACAAGTCCATAGAGCTTTTCGAAAAAGCGGGAATAGACTGCTCGCCGCTGAAGCAGGAATCCAGAAAGCTTGTGCACGAGCTGCCGGATTACCCTCTCGACGTTCTGCTCGTTAAGGCTCAGGATGTAATAACATATGTCGAACATGGAATCTGCGATCTGGGCGTCGTCGGAAAGGATACGATACTCGAGCAGGGCGGATCCTTCTACGAGGTCCTCGACCTGGGGTTCGGTTCCTGCAGGTTTGCCCTTGCAGCAAAGGAGGGCGACGACGTCTTCGGAAAGCTCAGGGATCTGCGCATCGCAACAAAATATCCGAATGTGGCGAAAAGCTTCTTCGACAGGAAGGGGCTCAATGTGGAGATCATCAGACTGGAAAGCTCGGTGGAGCTCGCGCCCATTCTGGGGCTTGCCGACGCGATTGTCGATATTGTGGAGACGGGAACGACGCTCAGGGAAAACGGCCTTGTTCCGATTGAGGATATCGCCAAGCTCAGCGCGCGCCTTATTGTAAACATTGCCGCCATGAAAATAAACCGCGGTCAGATCGTCGATTTTGTCGAGAGGTGCCGCGGCAAAATATGATTTCCATCGCCGTCCGCGGCGGAATGCTATGTTTTGACGCAGACGGATATGAAATACCGCAGAGTTGGGAGGGTGATTATCATGATCAGAAAAGTTATGGCCGACGGTATAAAAGAGTTTGAAGCCATACGGATGATCAGAAGCAGGGCTTCGGAAATAGGATCGGAGATAGAATCGGAAGCCCGTATGATTATGGACGATATAAAAGCCAGAGGATTTGACGCCGTCAGGGAGTATTCTCTCAGGTTCGACGGCGCCGAGCCCCGGGAAATAACCTCACAGGAAATCGACGCGGCCTACGGTGCCTGTTCTCCCGAACTGATCGGGGCAATGCTGCGCTCCGCGGAAAATATAAGGTCTTATCAGTCGGAGCTTCTGGCAAAGACCAGAGAATGGAACGCGGGAAGAGGCATCAGGCTCGGATGCATTGTCCGGGGAATCGACAGGCTTGGGATTTATGTGCCGGGAGGTACCGCGGCGTATCCGTCATCCGTGCTGATGAACGCAATTCCGGCCAGGGTGGCCGGTGTTCGTGAAATCATAATGGTAACTCCGCCGACTAAATTCCTTAACAACGCCGTGCTTGCCGCGGCTAAAATCGCCAGAGTCGACAGGGTGATTGCCGTCGGCGGCGTGCAGGCGGTGGGAGCGCTGACATACGGTGCGGGATTCATTCCGCGGGTCGACAAGCTCGTGGGCCCGGGAAACGCTTATGTCGCGGCGGCGAAACGCCTGGCCTACGGAAAGATCGACATCGACATGGTGGCCGGCCCCTCCGAGATACTGATCATCGCCGACCGCACCGCAAATCCCGCCTTTATTGCCGCAGACATGCTGAGCCAGGCGGAGCACGACACAATGGCGAGCGCAATCCTTGTTACCGACTGCGAAGCAACAGCCGACGAGACGGCAAGGGAGCTTGAAAAGCAGGCGGAGCGGCTTCCGCGAAGGGATATCGTCGCTGCGTCCCTTAAGGATTTCGGGGCGGTCATCGTATGCGGCAGCCTGAAAGAAGCCTGCGCCGTCGCAAACGAAGCGGCTCCCGAACATCTCGAGATCATGACGGAAGAGCCGGGATCCCTGCTTCCGGAAATCAGGAACGCGGGCGCGGTTTTCCTCGGCGAATATTCGCCGGAGCCTCTCGGCGACTATATGGCGGGACCGAGCCATGTGCTTCCGACATCCGGAACCGCGAGGTTCTTTTCACCGCTGTCCGTCGACTCTTTTCTTAAGAAAATGAGCGTAATAGAATACGACAGAGATGCGCTGAAGGAAGTCGCGGAAGGCATCGCCGTGCTTGCGGAGGCGGAAGAGCTTTCCGCACACGCAAATTCCGTCGGTATCCGTTTTAAGTGTGAAGAAAAATAAACCGACCGGCCGATTGGAGGATTTACGTGAGAAGATCATCGATAAAGAGGGAAACGCGCGAGACGCGGATAGAACTGGAGCTGTGTCTTGACGGGGGAGACATCAGGGTCAGCACGGGCATCGGATTTTTTGACCATATGCTTGCGTCCCTTGCTTTCCATGCCGGCTTCGGGCTTGCTGTAAAAGCCGAGGGCGATCTGAACGTCGACTGCCACCATACTGCGGAAGACGTGGGCATCGTTCTGGGGCAGGCGTTCAGGGAGGCTTTGGGCGAAAAAGCCGGTATACGCAGGTTTGCCGACGTTCATGTTCCGATGGACGAATCCTTAGCCTTCGTCGCCGTCGATATAAGCGGCAGACCTTTCATCGTCTTTGACGCACAGTTTCCGCAGGAGCGTATCGGCTCTTATGAAAGCTGCGTGACAGAGGAGTTCTTCAGGGCGTTTGCCGTAAACGCGGGCATTACGCTGCATATACGCTCGGTTTACGGATCGAACGCCCACCACATGACAGAAGCGATATTCAAGGCCGTCGCCCGCGCGCTGCGTATCGCCGTTGCCGTCGAAGGCGGCGTGACACCGTCCGTAAAGGGAGTTTTATAACATGCACGTAATTCCGGCAATAGATTTGAAAGACGGAAGCTGCGTCAGACTAAGGAAGGGCGATTTCGGCACAGTTCACAAGGTGGCTGATGACGCTCTCGGGACCGCTCTCCGGTTTGAGTCCGACGGAGCGGAATATCTGCACGTGGTCGATCTGGACGGAGCTCTCCGCGGTTCGGGTAAGAACGGAGAAATCATCCGTGAAATTTCCGGACGCTGCGGTCTGAAGATCGAGCTCGGCGGCGGACTTCGCACCATGGAGGCGCTGAAAGCGGCGGATTCGATGGGAGTATCGCGGATGGTGATCGGATCAGCGGCGGTGGAAGACCCGGCGTTTTTGTCCGAAGCGCTCAAGGAATACGGCGAACGCATCGCCGTCGGAATAGACGCCGAAAAGGGAATAGTCAGGACTTCGGGGTGGATAAAAAGCTCCAGGCTCGATTATTATGAGTTTGCAAAACAGGTTGCGAAAGTTGGTGTAAAGTATATAATCTTTACTGATATTGACAGGGACGGTATGCTTTCGGGGCCGTCTCTTGACAGTCTCGAGCGGCTGTGCGGTTTGAAAGGCGTAAACATAATAGCGTCCGGAGGGATATCCGGCATCGGCGATCTCCTTCGGATAAAGGAGATCGGAGCATATGGGGCGATTGTCGGCAAAGCGCTGTATGCCGGACTGATAAACCTGAAGGAGGCGATCGCAGCATGCAAATAGGCGATATCGACGCTGACCTCCTGTTTTTAAAATCGGAACTGATACCCGTGGTCATACAGCATGCGATTTCCGGAGAAGTGCTTATGGTGGGGTATACAAACCGGGATGCGTTATATAAAACCTTAGAGACCAATACAGCATGGTTTTTCAGCCGGTCGAGAAAAAGATTATGGAACAAAGGGGAGACCTCCGGAAACTTCCTCAATGTGGTGGAAATGATTGCCGACTGCGATTATGACGCGCTTCTGTACAAATGCATTCCGGAAGGTCCGACATGCCATACGGGCGAACAAACCTGCTTCCATAACACCATCCGGAAAAACGAAAGGAAAAGGGTAAATGACTGATGCCATTGAAAAACTGTATGATGTGATTCTGGACAGAAAAAAGAACCTTCTAGAGGGTTCTTATACGGCGTATCTTTTTGAAAAAGGGATTGACAAGATTCTGAAAAAAGTCGGAGAAGAATGTTCCGAGGTTATTATCTCCGCAAAAAACGGCAGTAATGCGGAGACTGTCTACGAGATATCCGATCTTATATATCATCTGCTCGTCCTTATGGGGGAAATGGGAATCACACCGGCCGAAGTAGAGGCGGAGCTTGCGTCCCGCGCTGAAAAACAGCGCAATCTCAAGCAGATAAGAGTTACGGATAAAAACACCTGAGTTTATCTGTAGATGGGTTCGCCTTTGGCATTGAAAAGCGGAAGCTGCTCGAGATAGATTATGTCGTCGCGCTTGCAGGCGTCTCCCTCGGCAAGGATGGCCATCCTTCCGGCAATGATGCCGCCGGCGCTCTTTACAAGCTCTTCAATCGCCGCGAGGGACGCGCCGGTGCTGATGACGTCGTCGACTACAAGAACGCGGCGCCCGCGCATTTTTTCCACGTCGGACCCGTCGATGTACAGGGTTTGGACGTTTTCAGTCGTAATGGACTTGACGTGAACGGAGAAGATGTCACGCATGTAAAGCTTTGCGGCTTTCCGGGCGATAATAAAGGGCTTGTCGCGTTTCTGACGGGCCATTTCATACAACAGGGGAATTCCCTTGGACTCGGCGGTGATCATTACATCAAACTCGGGGGCGCGTTCCAGCAGGGCTTTGGCGCACGCTTCGGTTATTTCGACGTCGCCGAAGATAATGAAAGCGGCTATATAAAGATCGTCGGATATTCTGCAGAGCGGAAGCTTCCTTTCAAGACCGGCAATCTTCATGGTGTATTCCAATGCAATCAACTCCAATACATAGTATTTTATCCTAAACCAATATACCACATGGCAAAACATCAATCAACAGGATTTTCGGCGCGGGGAAAGAAAATGATGAGGGTCCGGCATGTTTCACAGTATTGACGGTCATGATCCGATGGGGTATACTTTAACCAAAAGCAGCTGGAGGAATACCTGTGTATGATGTTTTTGTTGAGCAAATAGTAGAACAGCGCCAAGACCTGAAGACGGCCCTGATTAAGATGCTGATCGTTCTTGCTGCGATTCTTGTATCCGCGGTGTTCCTGGTTGTCGATATTCTTCGTCTCTTTTTCCCTTTTGTGTTTGCGGCCAGCATATACGGAGCTGTCATACTTGTCCGGTCCCGGAATTTTGAGTTTGAATACTCCTTCACAAACGGCGATCTGGACATCGACCGAATTATCGGTCGCAGGAGCAGAAAAAGGGAACTGTCGGTGAGCGTCCGGTCGTTTGAAATCATGGCCCCCATGTCGGAGGAATTCCGGCGGGAGTACGAATCGCAAAGCATCGGAAAGACTGTCGACGTGGCGTCTTCGCCGAAGTCGGAATCAAGGTGGTTTGCGAAGTACAGGGACGATTCGGGAACGGTTATACTGCTCATTTTTGAGCCCAATGAACGTGTCGTTGAGGCGATACGCAAATACATCCCCCGCAAGGTGAAGGACGGTAAAAGCTGATGCCTTTGTACGGTATAGGGCTGGATATGCTTGAAATATCCAGGATGGAAAAGCTTATTGCCGATCGCAGGTTTATGGAAAGGGTGTTTACGGACGGCGAAAGGGATTACATTGCCGGCAGGGGGAAATTCTCCGCGGCTTCGGCGGCGGGTATATTCTGCGCGAAGGAAGCCTTCATGAAGGCCGTGGGGGAAGGCCTCGCCATACCGATCCGCGAAATTGAGGTTTGCCGTGACGAACGCGGCAAGCCTTTTATCCGTTTATCGGGGAAAACGGGCGAGACGTACCGCGGGATTTCGGTTGAGCTATCGATTACCCACACCCGGACAACCGCCGCGGCCGTTGCGGTAATATTCAATTAAAAGAGCAGTTTTTCCGGTTGAACCCTGTGCCGGATTATAAAATAAGAAAGAAAGGAGCGGGCACGATGTTTGCGGCTTTCAGCAAGGCGGTAAAAGCTCTTGATACGCGTGCGATTGCAGGCGGCATCCCGTCGCTTTCTCTGATGGAGCGAGCGGCTTTAGGCATCTGCAGCGTTGCCGAGAATGCGGCGGGCAGCCTGTTTGGTAGGAAAATAGCGGTTTTCTGCGGAAGCGGCAACAACGGCGGCGACGGCGTTGCGTTTTGCCGTATTGCCCGCGGCAGGGGGGCTTTGGTCAAATGCGTCCTGACGGGCAATCCGGAAAAGCTTTCACCGGATACGGCCTCATTTCTAAAGCGATTTTGCGACGAGGGAGGCAGTCCGGTTATTTTTGACCCGGAAGACGAAAGCCTTGCGGAGTACACGTTATCAGCCGATCTTATTATAGACGCCATGTATGGAATCGGTTTTCGCGGAGCCCTGACGGGAAACGAAAGGCTTGCCGCGCGGCTGATTAACAGCTCTTCCGCTACCGTCATATCGGCGGACCTTCCGTCGGGAGCCGAAGCGGACAGCGCGCTGGTTTCCGGTGACTGCGTCAGGGCGGATTACACGGTTTCGTTTACCTGTCTCAAGCCTGTCCATTGCGTTCAACCCGCAAAGTCTGTCTGCGGAAAAGTGATCGTGTGTGATATCGGCATCCCCAAAGCCCTGATTGATTCAATGCTTGAAAATGAGCCCGGCAGTACGGTGCTTCTGACAGACTATTCCTTTCTGGACGGGGTCATACCGCAACGGAAAGCGGATACCCATAAGGGTGACTATGGCAAGGTTTTAGTTGTGGGCGGATGCATCGGTTATACGGGCGCTCCCTGGCTCGCCGCATCCGCCGCATTCAGAACCGGATCCGGGCTTGTTTATATGGCCGTGCCCGAGAGCATATATGCAATTGAGGCCGCAAGGTGCGGCGAAATCATATGCATGCCGTTTGCGGCAAGGGACGGTCGTTTTTCAGACGAGGCCCTGGAAGGCCTGATGTCCCTTGCCGGGAAGTGCGACGTATGCGTGATTGGACCCGGACTGGGGAGGTCCGAGGCTTCCGACCGCCTTGTGTTCGGTTTGCTGGAAAGGACGGAGTGTCCGGTAGTGCTTGACGCCGACGGAATAAACGCGGTCTCCGGGAATATAAATGTATTGCATGACAGAGCGATGAGAGGGCGCGAAACCATAATTACCCCCCACGACGTTGAATTCGCCCGCCTTGGCGGGGATCTGACGGGCGGACGGCTGAAGGGATGCGCCGATCTTTCCGCGCGCCTTTCCTCCGTTGTGGTGCTGAAAGGAAACACAACGGTAATCGCGTCTCCTGAAGGCAAGTGCATCGTCAATACGACCGGGAATCCCGGCATGGCCAAAGGCGGAAGCGGCGACGTGCTTGCGGGCATCGTCGCGTCGCTTGCGGGCCGGCATATATGCCCTGCGGAAGCGGCGGCGGCGGGAGCGTTCATCCACGGCGCCGCGGGCGACCTTGCTGCCGGACGCCTGGGAGAGTATGGCATGCTGCCTTCCGATATCATATCGGAAATACCAAATGTTCTTAAAAAATACAACTCCGGGGTTACCGGTAATAATTCCGGGGGCGGCATATAAAGGCGGCCCCCTTGGGGAGGGCTGTCTTTGAAAAAGGTTATGCCAAAAATCCTGCCGGTTCTTGCGATTTTATTTTTAGCCGTTTCGGGGTGTTCCGCGGAAGGCGACGGACTGGCGGAGCATGTCAAGGAGTATTATTCCGGACTTTCCTCAATGGACCTTCAGGCTTCTGTCACCGCGGAATTTTCGGACTATGCGGTTGACTTCGAGCTCAAATTCAGCTATGATTCGCAGGGTGAAAGTTTTATCGAAGTAAGGAAGCCGGTGGAAATCGAAGGAGTAAGGGTGAAATTCGACAGCAACGGAACCTATCTTGAATACGACGGCGCGTCTCTGCAGGTCGGAGACACGGAGGCGATGCCGGTAAGCCCCGCCGCCGTGATGCCCGAGCTGCTTCGCGTTTGGTCGGAAGGAATCGTCGTCGAACAGGGCGCCGAAAAGGTCGACGGAGCCGATTGCATCCGCCTTGCCTTCAGTTCAGAGAAAAACGACCTGAAGCTCCTTTTCCGCACATGGTTTGAACGTTCGAGCCTGAAGCCGCTGAAAGCCGATATTTTTGCCGACGGGAAAAAGATAATCGACTGCGAGTTTCTGCTCGCGGAGAATTTTAAATAGGATTCGGAGGATCCTGCTTTGAACAATATGAGAACATGGGTCGATATCTCGCTTGAAAATATCGTCCACAATTACAGGGAAATAAGAAAGCTTGTCGGGGAAGAAAGAAAGATAATGGCGGTTGTTAAAGCCGACGCATACGGCCACGGCGCCGCGAAGGTCTCGCAAGTGCTGGAGAAGGCGGGGGCGGACCGCTTTGCCGTTGCGACGCTGCAGGAGGCAATCGACCTCCGGAATGCCGGTATAAAAAGTCCGATAATGATTCTCGGGGGATCCTCGCCGGATCAGACCGGGGAGCTCTTAAAGCACGATATTATCCAGACTATATATGATCTCGATATAGCAAAGGAATTCTCACAAGCCGCGCTCAGGCATAACAGCAGGCTGAAGGTTCACGTGAAGGTGGACACCGGCATGTCAAGGCTTGGCTTTGAGTCATGCCGCGAGGAAGAGGTTGACAGGGTCTGCGAGGTTTGCTCACTTGAAGGCCTTGAGGTCGAGGGTATTTTCACACACTTTGCGACTTCCGAGGTGCCCGGAGATCCCTTCCAGAAGGAGCAGCTCTCCCGTTTTGTCCGATTTTGCGACTCGCTTGAGGAAAGGGGATTTCACATTCCTATCCGCCATGCGGCAAACAGCGGCGCAATAATAAACATAAAGGAGAGCTATTTCGATCTCGTCCGGCCGGGGCTTGCGCTGTATGGCCTTTACCCGGGGCCCGGGCTTGAGGACAAAATTGATCTGAGACCCGCGATGCAGCTTCGGGCGCAGATTGCACAGGTGCACTCGTTTGATGAACCCGTCACCGTAAGCTACGGCAGAAAATACGCTTCTTTCAGGCCCATAAGGACGGCCACCGTAACCATCGGTTATGCCGACGGACTTCTGCGGGCGCTTTCGGGCAAGTTCGACATGCTTTTGAAAGGGAAAAGGGTGCGTCAGGTCGGAAGCATATGCATGGACATGTCAATGATAGACGTCACCGGGGTGCCGGATGTCCGGGAAGGAGACGTAGTCACCCTTTTCGGCACCGACAACGGCGCGACAATCCCGGTCGAGGAGCTTGCCGAACAGGCGGGCACGATTTCCTACGAGATTGTCTGCGCGCTGTCGGGACGCGTCGGAAGAAGATATGACAATTTTATGTTGCCAAAGGAATAAAAAATTGTTATAATACTTTTAATCAATGGTCTTTGTTACGGTTCACATTCAAACGCTCCATAATAATATATAGTGCAGTCCTCTGCTTTGTTTTGCGGGAATGGAATGAAAAGGAATCAAAAATTCCTGACTAAACTCTCTCAATTCGGGGGAAAATTATGTTGCAGCGCTACATAATATTCCTCAACTTAACAAAGTATTGTGCAGCGGCTGCGACTATATACCGTCGGAGTGTGATAAATGTGGATAACAGCGTAAGACGCGGCGATATTTATTACGCCGATTTGAGTCCTGTTGTCGGAAGCGAACAGGGCGGAATGCGCCCGGTGCTGATCGTGCAAAACGACGTCGGGAACAAATACAGTCCCACCGTTATTGCCGCAGCCATAACTTCCCAGATCAATAAGGCGCGTCTGCCCACACATATCGAGCTCTCGGCCAAAACGTACGGCCTGTCGAAGGATTCGGTCGTTCTGCTTGAGCAGATCAGAACCATAGACAAGCGCCGTTTAAAAGAGAAAATGGGCCGTGTCGACAGCAATCTCATGAACCGGATAGACAACGCCATTGCCGTAAGCTTCGGTCTTGGCACCGAATAAAGAAATCGAGTAAAAGAAGTTTAAAGGGGCGGTTCACAGTGTTGCCAAAAAAATGGGTTATCGGGGTCACGTCATTGCTTCTCGTAGCTCTGCTGCTCACGGGATATCTGGCGGTTGCGGCCGAATACGGTTCTCAGAACGATCCTCTGGTAACGCTCAGTTACATAGAGGAACTTCTTCCGCAGCTCCGTGAGGCAATCGACAATGCTGTCAAAGACAAGACCGCCGAGTTTGACCGGACTCTTGACAATAAGCTCAACGAAGCAATGAACAGCATCGACGCGAAAATTGCGCAGTTTGAGACCGACTTTTCCGCCGATGTTGCGGACGAGTCTTTCATTGCGAGCGTTGCCGATCTTGTCGTCCAGAAAATTGGTTCGTCCGGCGGAAGCGGCGACGGTTCGACTACCGGCGGAACCGCCGAGCTCTTTAAAGTCGTTCGCTTCAAGAGCGGCCAAACCGTTATCGGCGAAGTAGGCACCGAAATCCTTTGGCGCATTGGCTCCGCTACCTGCGTATCGCCCGGATCGCCCGGCCTGATCGACGTATCCACCGGCGGCGATCTGGCCAACGGAGGGGCCCTGCAGCAAAACCATCTGTATGTCGTTACCGTCGAAGGCCGTGGCTTCAAAGTCACTTCCGACTGCGTCATACTCATTAAGGGGCCCTACACTGTTAAATAACTTATAATAAGCGTATTGACATTATAGACCTAAAATTTGCCGATATTCATAATTAAATTTGGCAATTTTTAGGTCTTGTTTTTATTTGTCGAATAGGGTAGAATTTCACTGTGTTTGTAGTTTTTCCAATATAATTTGGACGATATGGGTCCGAAGTCTCTACCGAACGGCCGTTAACTGTTCGACTATTGGAAAGCATGCTGTTATTGTGTCAATCCCGTGCGGTTTGACACTGATTACGGTATGCCCAGGTCGGGCGGTATCACGGCGGAAGGTTAAGACCTCCGTCTTTTTATTTTGGAGAGATTTACAGCTAATTTTAGGGGAGGAAGTTTTCAATGGAGAAATTCTTCAAGCTCAAGGAAAATGGCACAAAAGTCTCCACAGAAATCGTAGCGGGCTTTACGACGTTCTTTACAATGGCATATATCATTGTCGTAAATCCCTCGGTTCTCAAACAGGCGGGCATGGAATGGGGAGCGGTGTTCCTTGCTACCATTATTGCCGCGATCATTGGCACGCTGGTTATGGGTCTCGTCGCCAACGTACCTTACGCTCAGGCTCCCGGAATGGGATTGAACGCGTTTTTCGTGTACACGGTATGCTTCGGGCTCGGCTTCACATGGCAGCAGGCGCTTTCCATGGTTTTCATCTGCGGTCTGATCAACATCCTGATCACCGTAACCAAGGTCCGCAAATACATCATAAAGTCCATACCGAGAAGCCTTCAGAACGCGATCGGAGGCGGCATCGGAATCTTTGTCGCCTACATCGGACTTCTGAATGCCGGAATAATCAACTTCGGTGCCGGCGTTCCCGCGATGTCCACTCTTAACACACCGGCTCTCTGGCTCTTCCTGATCGGCCTCTTCCTTACGGCCATCCTGCTTGTTCTCAAAGTAAAGGGTGCCATACTGATCAGCATTGTCGTAACCGCAATCATCGGTATTCCCATGGGAGTAACGAAGACGGGCGATACAATCAGCTTTGTAGAAGCATGTTCGGCTCTTCCGACAACCCTTGGAGTAATCTTCACAAAAGAGGGCATCATATCCCTGTTCAACGATCCTTCAAAGCTTCCTCTGATTCTGGTCACGATTCTTTCATTCAGCCTTTCCGATACATTTGACACAATCGGCACGTTCATCGGAACCGGCCGCACCAGCGGAATCTTCAGCGAAGAGGACGAAAAGGCCATGGATTCAAGCTCCGGCTTTAAATCCAAGATGGACAAGGCTCTGTTCTCGGATGCCATTGCCACATCCATAGGCGCCATTTTCGGTACATCCAACACTACGACATATGTTGAAAGCGCAGCCGGTATAGCGGCCGGAGGACGTACGGGCCTCACAAGCGTGGTTGTCTCCATTCTGTTCGCAGTCAGCGCTTTCCTCGCCACCTTTATCAGCGCTATCCCAAACGCCGCCACCGCACCCGCTCTTGTGGCCGTCGGAATCATGATGCTTGCGGCGTTCAAGGAAATCGACTGGTCCGACCTGAATGACGCCATTCCCGCCTTCTTCGCCGGTATTTTCATGGCCCTCTGCTACAGCATTTCATACGGTATAGCAGCAGGATTCATCTTCTACTGCATTGTAAAGATCTTCAAGAAGGAAGCCAAGTCCATCCATCCGATCCTTGCAATCGCGTCGATTCTGTTCATCCTGAACTTCGTGCTCCTTGCCTGCCTGAACCTGTAAGCATCGGATGTAATTTGGCCTGACATGAATTAGATTATTCAAAATAACAAAGGGGCTGTCTCACTAAGGGCAATCAGTTCTTAGTGTGAAAGCCCCTTTATTATGGCTCTATGTCAATTGTTTTCAAGATTTAGTTTTGCTTGACAATCTTTAAAATAACATTATTGCATTATGAAATAATGCAACGGTACATTAGTATGTTTTCACATAATGTGCAAATATGTGAAATTAAAGAAACAAATGCTGTTGACAAAGTTATACATATTACCTATAATATGGGTTGAGATTACACATAATTTCATAAAAACTGAGAGACTGTGATAATCATTAAGGATAATGTAAAAAATCAAAATAATATTATTTAATTTATTGTAGTCAATTACCCTTCGGATGACTGGAGCCTCAGCCCCAGGAATATAGAGACAAAAGCTATGAATCACGACATGATCTTAGATGCAGTCTGTTTCATCGTCTGACAGTCAAATAATTCTTGTAAAAGCCTAATGGCGTCGGGCTTATGTGGTGTGAGCCATTTAAACTTAAATATTACGTCATTAAGAAGGGAGAAATCAAAATGAAGCGGATTTCACGAATGTCTTTAGCGTTGATTTTGGTGCTGCTTATGTTTGCCACATCGTTGGTGCTGATCATCGGCACATCTACAAGCTGGGGTAAGGTTGAAATCACAGACCTAAACCTTGTAACTGCCGACGGCGACAAGATACACACATTGCTGTACAAGCCGAAGAATGCTACGGCAGAAAACAAAGCACCGCTGGCAATCATTGCCCACGGAGGCAGCGATATGCTCGAGCAAGCCAGCGGATATGCGATAGAACTGTCTCGCAGAGGTTATGTGGTTGTGACATATGACTATGCCGCACAGGCAAGTTCTGATGTGCCGACAGGAGACTCGGAAGGCAGCTCCGGCGTTTCCGGCTACGCCAAGAGGGGTCTAAACACGATTTGGAATACCGTTAAGTTTTTCAATTATGTTGATATGGACCACATCGTCACGATGGGTCATTCCGGCGGCGGCATGCATACTGTCGGGTTTGCTATTGATCATCAGGATGAGATCTTCCTGCAGGTCAACCTTGGCATGAACATGTATGGACCCAGCAGCGTCACGGAACACAATTTCAATTTTGTCAATATACTGGGTGACTCCGATGAATCCGCCCTGGCCAGGGCTGTTGGCGATACCAACTGGAGTCATTTCCAGGTGGAACAGCTTAAACGCATATTTTTTAATGATTACGAGACACCTGCAGAAGAGTTGCCGGAACTTATACTTAACAAAGTGTATACTGTAACCGGTACTGATGGAAAAACATATACACGCACCGCTTATATGCCGGATTCCTGCCATGCCTATTATCTGGTTGATCAGGATGCGGTAAAAACCGTTATATACGCGATTACCAGCCAGGTCGGTCTTGGACTGGATGAAGGTGTCAACTCTTACGATGATTACAAAAAGATTTCCACCGTATGGCAGTGGCATGATATCGGTTACTTCCTCGAATTGGCATCCATTGTTGGTATAATGGCAATTGTGGCAGTTTCGCTGGTAAAGAAAAAAGTGTTTACGGGTCTGGAGTTGCAGCCGCTGAAGAATGTCGGATTTAAAAAGTTCAGTTGGCAATGGTTTGTCGCGTTGGGCATCCTTGTAATACTGCCTCCGGCATTGTATGCGACCGGAGAGTTGCCGCAGGAGAAGTTCCTTGGAATTCCTGTCAGCAGGCTGTGGCTGCTAGAAGGAAATGTAAGCGCCTGGATCTGTTGGCAGTGGCTGCTGTCTTTGGTACTGTTCGCATTCTTCATAATCTATCATTTTACATACGGCAAAAAACACGGAGGCGACTTCAGAAGCTATGGTTTTGCCACTTCCGATACTAAAAAGTTTGATATAAGCTATTTATTTAAGTCTCTTCTTTATGGCCTGACAGTTGTCGGAAGCGGCTACCTGCTGATGGCGTTTGCAACTCATTACACCCAGCAAGGTTTGCACATTGCGACCTTTATGCTGAGAAACATCGATGCCAACCGTACGTTTATTTTTCTGATCTACTTCCTGTTCTCGGTTCCGTACTTTCTCAGCAGTTCTTTGGTCGCAAGAACTCTGGGCCTCAATGGCGACGGGACGGCAAAGACAACAATGAAAAACGTCTGTATTTTTACTGCAATCGCTGTCGGAGGCCTGTTTGTCCTCTGGGTTGTGTTTGTGACAGTCCTGAATGTGAGCAATGTCATTCTGCCGATGTTCAAGGTTCGCAGACTGTATATCCTTGGAATTGGTATTATTCCGATAGTTATCGGCATCGGCGTCGGTAATGCGCTTAATGTATATGTCAGCCAGAAGACAAACAGCATATGGCCAGGCTTGTTCACAGCGCTCCTCTGGGGTACATGGACCATTACAGCCACAACAGCGGTTATAAAATACGTTTATTGATAATTTATTGATATACATCGGAAGAAGGGCGTGTCTCAAAATGGATTTTGATAATCCATAGAGGCACGCCCTCTAATTTTCCATCCGTCTGCTTAAGAACAGTCGGTTCTTAGCGAGACAGCCTTGAATTCTATAAGTCTTTTTTGTCTGAAAAGCAAGGATAAAGCAAAGATACGATAAGCAGAGAAAAGCCTAGAAATCGTACGAGTCGAGCTTCGATTTAGGGGCTTCGGGCCTAGAGTCGCCATGCCGTACGAAGAACATTGTTATAAATGAAAGCGCGACGAAAAGCGCACCGTAGGGGAACAGATACTGATAACCCAAATATTCCAGAACGGCTCCCGACAGGATCGGCGTGACGATTTGCGCCGCCATTGAGAAGGTGTAATAAAATCCCGTGTATTTACCGATATTGGAGCCCCTGCTCATTTCGACGACCATGGGATAGGAGTTTACGTTGATTGAAGCCCAGGCGATTCCGGCCGCGGCGAAAAAGAAAAGGATAACCGCACTGAAGCTTTTGAAGAAGGCGGCGAAACCAAAGGATAAGGCCAGAAGAATTATGCCAAAAAGTATAACCTTTCTGCGACCGAAGCGCGTGGCGGCAATTCCGACGGGGATATACGCGGCTATCGCAGCCAGCTGCGCGACAATCAATGCATATGCAAACAGACCTCCCTCTAGGCCCCAATAGACGTTGGCATACTTGGAATAGGCGGTGGTTACCGCGTTATATCCCATAAACCAGAGGAATATCGAGGCGAGGATAAGGTAAAGGGAACGCCTGACCGGTGCCGGGAGTTTATCCGGCGGCGGAGATGCCGTTTCCGAAGAAACTGCATCCGCCGATTGAGAATCGTTTTTCACAGGCTCTTCCTCGGAAGAGCCTGAATTCTTTTTGAGTTCTTCCTTAAGTTTATTCTCATTTATGGTGAAAAACAAAACGGCGATGCAAACAAGCATTATAACTGCAACGGCTATATAGAGCGGTATATAATTCGGATGATCGCCTTTCGGAACCAAAACGGCGATTAGGCCGAGAGAAATGAGACCGCCGGCCGCTCCCATGAGGTTGATTATCGCGTTTGCTTTAGAGCGCAGGGGTTTGGGCGTCACGTCGGGCATAAGCGCCACAGCCGGAGATCTGTAAGTACTCATGCAGATCAGTACAAGTCCGAGAGAAACGGCGAAGAGCATAAAGTTGCGATACCTGTCGGCTATGGGGATGAAAATCATGGTGGCAGTCGCTGCAATCGTGCCAAAAACGATAAACGGCATGCGGCTTCCGATTCTTGTATTCGTCCTGTCTGAAATCATGCCGAAGAGCGGAAGCATGAACAAAGCGAGAATGTTGTCGAGGGCCATTACGAATCCAGCTATCGTATCGCTTATTTCAAACGTGTTCTTAAGAATAAGGGGGATGATGTTGTCATATATCTGCCAGAACGAGCAGATCGACATAAACGCAAGGCCGACAAGAAATGTCCGTTTTTTATTGAGCTTCATTGGCGGGATACCTCCTCAACGATTTTCAGTGCCGTGTCCGGCACGTCGGTTATCAGGGCGTCGACGCCCGCGGCTATAAGGCGGCGCATGGAATCAGGGTCGTTTACGGTCCACGGATGAATTTTTATCCCGTACTTTTTGCAACCCTCGATCACGCCGGGACCCGAGAGCGTCGGGTAGAACGGGTGAACGGCGTCCGCGTTGAGGTGCTTTGCGTAAATGAACGGATCTACGAGGGCTTCGTTGTACAGAAGGCCGATTTTGGCCGAGGGGTCGGCCTGCCGGAGGATCATAAGGCTGAAATGGTTGAAGGAAGAATAGATGATCCGTTCCTTCATGCCCATTTCTTCGGAGAGTTTTAGAAGTTTCTGTTCAATTCCCTCATACAGGACGATTCCGGATTTGATCTCCACGTTTATAAAGAGATTTGTCGGCTTGACGAGGTCATATACCTCGCGGAGAGTCGGGATCCGGGCGGGAGAATGGGAAGGGAAGCCTTTTGAAAAATCGAGTTCCCTGAGCTGACTCAGTGTTTTTGAGACGATGAGGCCGCTTCCGTTCGATACCCTGTCAACCGTTTCGTCATGGGCGACGACAATCTCCCCGTCGGCGGTGAGGTGGACGTCGAGCTCGATGCCGTCGGAATGCTCGGCGATCGCGACAGAAAAGGCTTCCAGCGTGTTTTCCGGAGCTTTTGTTCTGCTGCCTCTGTGAGCCCAAACTTTTGTGTTCATATCCATCCCTTTTCTCCGGTGATGTTATTTGGTGGCACGGCCGTACTATCCGCTCCGGGCCATGCCTTAAAGAGGGGAAGCACCTACACCGGATCGGTGTCCCCGTATATAAGCTTGTCGATATTATAACACAAGTTTCCAACGCAAGTCATTAAAGTTTAGGGAGGATTGAAATCATTTTTTCACCTCATTCTGTCCGACAGCATTTTTAAAAGGACAAAGCTATAATTAAAAACAAGCGAAGTCGGGACAAAGCTGCGGCGGAACAGCGAAGGGGGCGATGTCTTGCGGGTAATCTACGTCGATACTCTGTTTTTCCTGAATATGGCCGTCAACTATCTGCTTCTCCTGGGCACGGGACATTTTTCGGGACTTCCGTTTAAAAGGCGGAGACTGTTCCTTTCGTCTCTGTTGGGCGCGGCCTATGCTGTACTGGCATACATGAACGGCTTTGAGATGCTTAACTCCGTGTTTTTCAAAGCGGTTTCCGGAGCGGTGATGGTGTTTGCCGGGTTTGGGTGCGACAGCCTGAAAAATTTCGGAAAGCGCCTGGTTTTATTTTTTCTTGTGTCGGCGGTGTTCGGCGGCGGCGTATTTGCAGCGTACATAGCAGGCGGGGGGACACCATCCGGTTTCGGGGAAGGCATGCTCTACACAAGGATTTCCCTTAAGGTGCTTATCATATCCGTTGCCGCATGCTATGGCCTCGTAAGTATTTTTTTCGGCGGTGCGGGACGCCATGGGGCTTTCGGCCGCGAAACCGCTGAAGTACGGGTAAGAAGCGGCGGCCGGGAGGCGGTTTTTTCGGCGTTGGTCGACTCCGGGAACACTCTCAGGGATCCGGTAACAGGAACTCCCGTCCTGATCGCAGAGCCGGAAGCCGTAAGACCGGTTCTGCCGCCGGCCATCAGGGGGCTTTTTGACAGGAGCTCCGTCAAATCACCGTCCGAGTTGATGGAAGTGTTGTCGGGGACCGAATATGCCGTCAGGTTCAGGCTTATCCCTTTCAGGGCCGTCGGAACGGAATCGGGATTGCTGATCGCATTCAGACCCGACCGCATCGAAATTGCCGGAAAGCCCGCTAAAGGCATGCTGATAGCGTTTTCACCGAACGAGCTTTCGGAGGGAGCCGGATACTGTGCTCTGGTTGGAGCCGTCAAGTAGAGGAGGAAAAATGATGAAATGGTTCAGACGGTTTTTGGATTTGCTAAAAAGAATATTCAGGAGACGTCCGCCAAAAATCATGTATATCGGAGGGACGGATACGCTGCCGCCTCCGCTGACTGCCGAAGAGGAGGCTTACCTGATAAGCCGCTTTACCGAAGGCGGGGAAAGCATCAAAAGGGCTCTGATCGAGCATAACCTCCGGTTAGTTGTATACATCGCAAAGCGGTTTGACAACACAGGTATTAACATCGAAGATCTGATATCCATCGGTACGATAGGCCTTATTAAAGCTATTAATACATATAAGCCTGATAAAAATATAAAACTTGCTACATACGCTTCCCGGTGCATCGAAAACGAAATTCTGATGTTCCTTCGGAAAACCGCTCCGCAGCGCGGAGAAGTATCAATTGACGAGCCTCTGAACACCGACTGGGACGGAAACGAGCTGCTGCTCTCGGACGTCCTAGGAACCGACAACGACGCCATTATGAGGCCGATAGAGGACGAGGTTGACAGGGAACTCCTCCGGCGTGCGCTCGACAAGCTTACAAAGCGGGAAAAGGACATCATCGTCATGCGTTTCGGACTTAACGGCGAAAAGGAGAAGACGCAGAAGGAAGTTGCGGATATCATGGGGATTTCCCAGTCATACATATCAAGGCTCGAGAAAAAGATCATAGTGCGCCTGAAACGCGAAATCGGCAGAATAATGTAAAAACCATCTGGACAAATAATGAACGTTGAGATATTATATCGGGGAATAAAGCCCTGAAGCACGGAGGTTATGTTGCGAATAAAAACAGCCAGATTTGATATCATACCTTATGACCGGCGCCTTCTGCAGCTTGCCGGTATCGATCCGGCCAGGGCGGCCGTTGAGATAGGTGCGGTATACAGCCCTTTGTCCGCTGAAGAATTGGCAGAAAGGCGCAATCTCTATGCCATGAAGTTAAGATTAATCGATTCAAATCCGGACGCGTGGCTTTTTGCCACAGCATGGCAGATCGTATCGCGCGAAAGCAGAATAATACTGGGAGAGCTTGGCTTTAAGGGGATCCACCCGAACGGCGAGGTTGAGATAGGCTATACCACCCGCCGGGAGCACAGGTGCAGGGGAGTAATGACTGAGGCGGTGGAAGCGCTTTGCCGCTTCGCCTTCGATCAGAAGGAGTATCCCATTACGGTCATTTCGGCTTCCACGAAGGATGGTAACATTGCTTCCGAAAGAGTTCTCCAAAAGAACGGCTTCGTAAAATGCGGATCACGTTTCCTTCTTAACCGCTGGGAGAAGAAGCCGGGGCCATAACCAAAGGACGGTGACAACATGACAGATATTCAGGAAAAGATAATGCAGAATACAGAGATGCCGATGCTGGCTCTGAGAGGATTAACGGTTTTTCCGAGGATGGTGCTGCATTTTGACGTAGGCCGCGCAAAGTCCGTAAAAGCGCTTGAAAGATGCATGGTCGAAGACCAGACGATATTTCTTGTTACACAGAAGGACATAAGGGTTGAGGACCCGGCCGAGGACGACCTGTACCGTATCGGCACCGTTTCAAAAGTCAGGCAGATGTTCAAGCTGCCCGGCGACAACGTGCGGCTTATCGTCGAGGGGATATACAGGGCGAAACTTGTCAGGATAACGGAATCTGAAGAATATTTCGTCGCCCAGGTGGATGAGGTCCGCGAAACCGAAGGCGAGCGTTCCGCAAAAAAGAGAGAGGCCCTCATCCGCGAGTCGCAGAAGGCTTTCGAGGATTACGCCGAAGTCGCGCCGAGAATGCCGCATGAAGTGATGATGAACGTCGTGTCGGCCACCGAAACGGGATATCTGGCGGACTATATCGCTCAAAACATCTCGATAAAGTACAACGAAAAGCAGGAGATCCTTGAGCTGCGCGACAAGACAAAGCGGCTTGAAAAGGTATGCGCGATCCTTTACCGTGAAACGGAGCTTCTCGAGCTCGAGGGAGATATACAGTCCAAGGTGCGCGAGCAGATTGTCAAGCACCAGCGCGACTATTTCCTCCGTGAGCAGCTGCGCGCGATACAAAGCGAGCTCGGTGAAACCGGCGATCCCCACAACGACAGCGATCATTATGTAAATGAAATTCTGGCCCTCAAACTTTCAAAGGAGGACGAGGAGAAGCTCATCCGCGAAGCGACGAGGCTGGGCCTCATGCATCCCGGGTCCGCCGAAGCCGCGGTGATACGTACTTACCTTGACACCTGCCTGAGCGTGCCCTGGCATAAGGTCACGAAGGACAAGATAGATATCGCCAGGGTTTCTAAAAAGCTGGACGAGGACCATTACGGCCTTGAGAAGGTTAAGGAGAGAATACTCGAATACCTCTCCGTCAAAAAGCTCGCCCCCGGGCTTAAGGGGCAGATTATCTGCCTTGTGGGCCCTCCCGGAGTGGGAAAGACGTCAATCGCCATTTCGATTGCGCGCGCCATAAACCGCAGATTCAGCAGGCTTTCCCTCGGCGGGGTGCGGGATGAGGCCGAAATACGCGGACACCGGCGGACTTATGTCGGCGCCATGCCCGGCAGAATTATCAACGCCGTCATTAACGCGGGAAGCAAAAACCCGGTAATACTGATGGATGAGATAGACAAGCTCGGGAATGATTTCAGGGGGGATCCGGCATCGGCCCTCCTCGAGGTTCTGGACTCCGAGCAGAACGTTAGTTTCAGGGATCACTATCTTGAGATACTCTTCGATCTGTCGGAGGTTTTGTTCATCACAACGGCAAACACACTCGATTCCATACCGCGCCCACTCCTGGACAGAATGGAGGTAATCGAGCTTACCAGCTATACCGACGAAGAAAAGCTGCAGATAGCAAAGCGCCATCTTATTCCGAAGCAGCTTGAAAAACACGGCCTTACCAGGAAAAAGCTTAAGTTCAGCGACGACGCCATAAGAGAGATTATCGTCTGCTATACGAAGGAATCGGGAGTCCGTCAGCTGGAACGCGAAATAGCCGCCGTATGCCGTAAAACCGCAAAGATGATCGCGATGGACGAAACGCCGTCGGTTTCGGTTACGGCGGGGGCCGTCGAAAGGTTCCTCGGCGTTCGGAAGTTCAAGCCCGAGAGAAGGAACCGCACGGACGAAGTCGGCGTGGTATGCGGCCTTGCGTGGACTTCCGCCGGCGGCGAGATTCTTGAGGCCGAGGTGGGCGTTGCCGACGGCACCGGAAAGCTCGAGCTCACCGGCAACCTCGGCGATGTAATGAAGGAGTCGGCAAAGGCCGCCATGTCCTATATCAGAAGCCGTGCTTACGTACTCGGCATCGACCCGAATTTCTACAAGGAGAAGGACATACACGTTCATTTCCCCGAGGGCGCTATTCCGAAGGACGGTCCCTCGGCTGGAATCGCGATTACCGTCGCGATGGTGTCCGCTCTTACGGGAGCTCCCGTCCGAGGCGACATCGCCATGACGGGAGAAATAACGATCCGCGGAAGGGTGCTGCCGATCGGAGGTCTTAAGGAGAAGACGATGGCGGCTTTCAGAAACGGCATAAAAACCGTAATTATCCCCTCCCAGAACGAGGCCGACCTTGCGGAGATCGACCCGACGGTGAGAAACGCGCTTAATTTCATACTTGCCGACAACGCCGATACCGTCGTTTCGGCCGCGATCGATTTTTCCGCAAGGCCGAAAAACGACAAGCTGGTGCCGACGCTCGCCGACCAGGACATGCAGGCGAAGCTGAAGGAAAGGCCGGTGGTTCAGTGAAGTTAAACACGCATAACGCTGTTTTTGTCAAATCGGCCGCGGATGCCGGAGGGTTCATCCGCGACCGGATTCCGAAGGTTGTGTTTGCCGGCAGGTCCAATGCCGGCAAGTCCTCAACCATAAACGCTCTTCTTAACAGAAAAGGTCTTGCCAGGGTCAGCGAAAGCCCCGGCAAGACTATTCATATAAATTACTACCTCGTAGACAAAAGGCTCTACCTCGTCGACCTTCCGGGATACGGGTTCGCGAGGGCCGCCAAGTCCCGCAAGGACGAATGGGGAAAGCTGATGGACGCGTTTTTCGGAGAGACGTCAAACATAGACCTCTGCGTTCTGATAGTCGACGCCCGGCACAGGCCTTCGGACGACGACGAGATAATGTGCGATTATCTGAAGAAAACAGGCATCCCTTTTGTGGTTTGCGCGAATAAAACAGACAAGCTGAAAAAAGCTGAACTGGGACCGCATATGCGGGAGATTGCGGACGTCCTGGAATTGCCCGAAGACGCGCTGATCCCCTACTCGTCAAAAACCGGAGAGGGAATCGAAGCTTTGAAAAACAGGCTGTTTGGTGTTGAAGCAAACGGACACGCAGCAAAAGCCGATAACGGTCGGAAACCTTCAGAAGATGTTCCCGAGTGATATCGATTCCATTTCAATTATGTCTCTTATAATAGTTCTGGCTTCGATCAGCGAATTATGGACTTCCTCAAGATCCCTCATCTCAATGTCGCTTTTGATCTGGTTCAGGGCTATTGCGACGTCGTCGACATGCTGATGCCATAAAACGGCCATGAAATAATTCTCTTTGTCATGCCAGGCTTGCAGCAGATTTATCGATCTGGCGTATGCCGCATCCCACTCAAGAATGTTTACATCGTTTTCAATATAGTCGAGCTCCTGTATTATATTCTCAAGACATCCGACCACGTAGACGAAGTTGACTATACAGAACGCAATCACGATAAACAGTAAAGCAAGACCGCCTGCCAGGAGCCTCATTGCCTCTTCTCCTTCTCGGATATATAGACGTTGCCGAGGTCGTCGACGGTCATAAGGAAGATGTCCCGAACCTGGGGCATCTTTTTATTTTTCAGGCAGTTCTCCACCCATTCCCGGTCGACATTCCGGACTTCCATGTTTTTCTGCAAAAGCTTTCCGTCGTTAATCAGTACGACGGGAAGACCCGTATCCGGAGGATTCTGATTCATATCGTCCGCGGTTGCCGTATTGAATCGGCTGTAGAGGATAACGCTCAGATCTCCGCTTGTTTCAAGTATCGCATACTTTACCTTGGATATGTCGGTGACGTTTTTGGCGCGAAGCTCTTCCAGGAGCTCGTCCACGGAAATACGGTTCCTGAGCAGTTCTTTTTGAATGATGCGGCCGTTCTGAACGACTACGCTCGGTTTGCCGCACAATAAAACCCTGAAGCGAAGGCTTTTGATGATTCCGAAAGTGAAGAGAAGCTCAAGACTCACCATGGTGAGAATCGGGATGACGCCGTGCAGAAGCGGGGTGCCGATATCCTGCATGGGAACTGCCGCAACCTCCGATATCAGCAGAGTAATCACAAACTCGGAAGCCTCAAGTTCCCCGAGCTGGCGTTTGCCAAGTATGCGCATGGTTATAATAATGCCTATAAACAAAATTAATGTTCTGATCAGAATAACAAGCATAATAATCTCCTCTGACGCATTTTTCGGACATTCGGCCTCATAATGGGAAGTGCAAAACGCCCTCTCGGTTATTTTGCGTAATTCTTACGATTTAGATGCGATGTTTTCCCTGTATTTTATTTGTAACACATGAACCGGAAAGAGCATAGAATGATTATATGGGAAATAATGTGCGAAACGAGAGAGGGGGTGGCAGGCATGGCAAGGAGACTCTTGTATCGCCCGAAGAGGCTGCCGCCGAGAAGGCGGCCGCCTCCGGACAGGAGGAGAAGACGAAGGATCCTTTTTGTCAAGCTGTTAGTTGTATTTGCTCTGATCGTTTCGATACTGGTGTATATCGAGTCCAGGCTGGGGCCGATTGTCCGGCAGATGGCCCTGGCAAGGGTTGCCTATATTGCGGGAAAGGCCATGAACGACGCGATAAACGAACAGATAGAGAAGGACGTGGAACAGTTCGAGGACCTGATCCAGTTCCACAAGACGACGGACGGGGTTATCACGGCCTATACGCCGAACTACGGAAAGATTAACCTGCTGAAGGCTTCGATAATAGGCACGGTAATGGAGAAGATAAATAACCTTGATACGTCGCAGCTGAATATTCCGCTTGGAAACATCATAAACGGCGAAGTCCTGTCCGGGCTGGGGCCGAAAATCCCGATCAGGATTCTGCCGGTCGGCACAGCCGAAGCTAGGTTCGCGACGGCGTTCAGCTCCGCCGGAATAAACCAGACCAGACACCAGATAATAGTCGAGGTTACGGTTGATATCAGCGTTGTGCTGCCCGGAATGCAAACCGGAACGCAAGTGACTTCTCAGGTTAATGTAGCCGAAACCGTGATAGTCGGTAACGTGCCGAACACCTATACATATCTTGAGGAGTCGGGCCGGACTCCCATGGAGATCTACGGCGACTTCGATCTGGATGGGAACGGCGACAATTAGTGAAGCAAGCGGATGAGAAATGAGGATATGGACATTTAGGGTGCTCTGATGTAGAATTGATCCGAAAGACGAATAAAACAGAAAAGTGATCGCAACGTGTTTGCTTATCATCAATCGCAGATGATTACAACGAAGATGAAAAGGGAACGGTGAAGGCTATGGATTCGGTTTCGAATGAGATTGCCGCTCTGAGAAAGCAGATAGAAGAACACAATTACAGATACTACGTGTTAGACAAACCGACGATTCCGGACTATGAGTACGATAAGCTGATGCGCAGGCTACGGGAGCTTGAAGCGGAGAATCCGGAGTACGATGCTCCGGACTCGCCAACACACAGGGTTGGGGGCAAGGCGCTTGACGCGTTTGAAAAGGTGACTCATCCGGTCCCTCTTCAGAGTCTCAACGACGTATTCGATTTCGACGAGGTTGCTGCTTTTGACAGGCGCATGCGCCAGCTTTTCGGCGACAGGACGCAGTATGTCGTCGAACCTAAGATCGACGGCCTTTCGGTGTCGCTGGAATATGAGAACGGAGTTTTTGTCCGCGGCGCAACAAGGGGAGACGGAATTGTCGGTGAAAACGTGACCGAAAACCTCAGGACGATCCGCTCGCTCCCCATGAGGATCGACACCGACCTTCCGAGACTGATCGTCCGCGGCGAGGTATATATGTCGAAAGCGGTTTTCGAGGAGCTGAATGCCGAAAGGGAAGTCCTTGATCTTCCGCTGTTCGCCAATCCCAGAAACGCAGCCGCGGGTTCGCTGCGCCAGCTTGATCCGAAAATAGCTGCCGAGCGGAAACTCGATATCATCGTATTCAATATACAGGCGGCGGAGGGGAAGACCTTTGCACTCCACTCTGATACGCTTGATTTTCTGGGTTCGCTCAGGTTCAGGCAGAACACTTACAAAGTCTGCGGAACTGCTGATGAGGTTATAGAGGAGATAAGACGCATAGGAGAGGAGCGGGAGTCTTTCCCGTTCGACATCGACGGAGCGGTTGTAAAGTTAAACAGCATTATAGACCGCGAAATTGCGGGAAGCACCGCGAAAGCTCCCAGATGGGCTGTTGCATACAAGTACCCGCCGGAAAAAAAGCCTTCGGTTGTAAAAAACATCACAATCTCTGTCGGAAGAACGGGAGTTTTGACTCCAAAAGCCGAAATCGAGCCGGTACGCCTTGCCGGGACAACGGTCACCAACGTGACACTCCATAATAGCGATTACATTACGCAAAAAGATATACGTATAGGAGATACCGTCATAGTCCAGAAGGCGGGAGAAATAATCCCCGAAGTCGTGGAGGTCGACAAGTCAAAGAGACCCGAGTGGGCGGTACCGTTTGTGTTTCCCGAAAAGTGCCCGGTATGCGGGGCCGACGCCGTGCGGGAAAACGAAGAGGCCGCTTACCGGTGCACCGGTGCTGAGTGCCCCGCGCAGCTTATAAGGAACATTGCCCATTTCGTCTCGAGGGACGCGATGAACATCGAGGGACTGGGACCGAAGGTGATCGAGCAGCTCGTGGGCGAGAATATGCTCCGTTCCTCCGCCGACCTGTACTATCTTGACGCCGAAAAGCTCATGAGCCTTGAGCGCTTCGGAAAGAAATCGGCTTCGAACCTGCTTTGGCAGATCGAAAGCTCAAAAGGAAACGACCTTTCGAGGCTGCTGTACGCCTTCGGGATCCGCCACATCGGGCAGAAGGCGTCAAAGCTTATCGCAAAGGAGTTCAAATCGCTTGACGCGATCATGGAGAAGAGTGTTGAGGAGATCGCGCAGATACCGGATATCGGCATTATCATGGCCGAAAGCCTTGTCATGTGGCTGAAAAATCCGCAGTCGATACATCTGATCTCCCGCCTGAAGGAAGCCGGCGTCAACACCGAATACCTGCAAACAGTCAAGAGCAACCGTTTCGAAGGATTGATATTCGTTCTCACCGGGACGCTCGGCAGGCATACAAGGGCCGAAGCCGCCGCGCTTATAGAGGAGAACGGCGGCAAGGTATCATCCTCGGTCTCAAAGAAGACTTCCTACGTGGTTGCGGGCGAGGACGCAGGCTCCAAGCTTGATAAAGCCAACGCCCTCGGAATTCCGGTTCTGACCGAGTCGGAGTTTGAGGAAATGCTGAACGCTTAGCGCCGGATAAAAAGGAAAATGTAATATGGGCGCCGAAAACAAGGAATCGTTTTTGGCGCCCATTTGTCATAAATAAGGTCTGTCCAAAATAATATAGGGTAGAACGCAATACAGCGGTGCATGCCGAAACACAACAACGAATTCAAAACGAAAGGAAGCCGAAAAATGAGAGCTGCAAGCCCCGACAAAGAGAGGTATGAAAGTGCCGTCAGGCTGCTGCCGGCAAGGCTGAGAAGCATAGCGCAGTCCCTTGACGGCGGGTTGAAAGGAAGAGCCGAAGAGTTCAGGCTTCGCGCCGGAAGACCGTTTTCCATCGCATTTCCGCAGGGTGAGGTTGCGCCGATGCCGTCGGACGAGGTTACGCCGGAAGACATTTCGGAACTTCTGCGAATAGTGTCGAAAGGTTCGATACATACGGTCGCTGAGAGTTTGAAGTGGGGGTTCGTAACTGCCGAAGGCGGACACCGCGTCGGCGTTTGCGGGAGCGCGATAGTGAAAAACGGAGAAATCGCGGGACTCAGGAACATGTCTTCCGCTTCGCTGCGCATTGCGAAGGAACTGAAAGGAATCGGAAACGGAATATACAAAATGCTTGTTTCCGGAAAGAAGATTCCGAACATCCTGATCGTCTCCCCGCCGGGAGGAGGTAAAACCACACTGCTCCGGGACTTTATACGCCTTATATCGGACGGAGGAATGCGGGTCGCCGTTGCGGACGAGAGAAACGAGCTTGCAGCCCTTAATGAGGGAATACCGGGATTTGACATTGGTATGCATACCGATGTAATCGAGGGCTGCGGCAAACCGGACGCGGTGATGATGCTTTTAAGGGCGATGAATCCTCAGGTTATCGCGATGGACGAAATAACCACCCCCGAAGATATGGAAGCGATGGAGCGCGCGGCAAACTGCGGTGTGTCGCTGCTGGCTACGGCGCACGCATACGGCATGGAGGACCTGAAAAGGCGGGTTTATTACAGAGCCGCGGAAAAGCTTTTCGATAAAGCGGTATTAATAGAACAGTCGGAAGGGAAACGCAGGTATACGGTGCGTGACTTTGCATACGAATCCCCCCGGGGTGATGTAAATGCTTGTTAAAATAGCAGGTTCCCTATGCGTCCTGACAGGCTTTGCGCTGATGGGAATCAAGGCGAGCATGAGGCTTCGGGAGCATGTGGGCGTCCTCAACGACCTGCTGTCGGCGCTTGAAACGATCGAATCGGAAATATGCTGCCGTTTGTCGCCGATACCTGTCGCTTTGAAATCGGCCATGCAGGTCGCGGAAGACGGAGGGGGAAAATGCGGGGCTTTCCTGAAAAGGTGCGTCGACGAGCTGAATCGCCGCGGACCGCAGGATTTCCGGCATATATGGCGGGATTCGGTGGAAGCGGAACTGGGTTTCATGCCCGAAGCGGAGAAGACTGTGATAAACGAGCTCGCCGCAACTCTTGGAAATTACGGCGCGGATGAACAGGCGGCGTCGATCGGGTACATAAGAAGAAGGCTTGAGACATTTCTCAGGTCTGCCGAACAGGAGAAGGACCGTTCGTGCAGGATCTACACAACGCTCGGGGTGACCATGGGGATTGCCGTGGTTATAGTGCTGATATAAAAAGACGGCCGGTAGTGGCGCTCCGTCGAACTGATGAAGGACGAGGGAATTGAAATGCAGGTGGACTTAATCTTTAAAATCGCCGCGATAGGCATACTTGTTGCGGTCCTCAACCAGCTACTCATCCGGTCGGGGCGTGAGGAACAGGCTATGATGACGAACCTGGCGGGACTTATAGTAGTTCTTATGATATTGCTTCAGGAGATAAGCAATCTTTTCAGCACCGTCAAGTCGTTATTCGGATTCTGATTTTTTCGGAACAACAAGGAAAAGGATATGGAGCAGATCTTGAAAGTTGCCGCGATCAGCGTCCTCGCGTGTGTTCTTGGCGTGACGGTAAAGAAGGAATATCCGACCGGGACGCTCCTTGTTTCGGTGGCGGCGGCCGTCGTCATATTGTTTTTTGCCATGTCGGTGCTCGAACCGGTAAAGAACTTCATCGACGAACTCGCGGACACCGCCGGGCTGTCGCCTTCTGTTCTGGCGCCGCTTTACAAAACGTTGGGCATCGCGATAATAACGAGGATTACTGCGGAAGCATGCGAAGACGCAAAGGAAAAGGCGTTTGGAATATACATACAAATAGCCGGCGCAATAATGGCGCTCTATGTGTCTCTTCCGCTTCTGTCGGCGGTTTTCAAAATGATCGGCTCCTTTTTACGGGCATGAAAAAGAATGTGATTTGCTTTGCGGCGGCTTTTATTGTCTTTTGCTGCGTGCTGTCCTGCAAAGGCTATGAAATATTCGAAGCGCAATCGGAAGCGCTCGGAACGGATGAGCTTGCGGAAGCATTGCCCGCTAACGCCGGGAATATGCTGAAAGGCTTTGATGTGAGCGAAGAGACGTCGCTCGACGACGGTTTGGGAAGGATCTTCGAAGGCGGGAAAAAAGAAGCGGCCGGAATCATAAAGGGTAGTATTCGCTCGGTGGCGGTGTTGCTGGTGATTGTGCTTGCGTGCGGTATAGTGCAATCGCTTTATGATTCGTCCGGTTCGTCCGCGATGCCGAATTATGTGCCGCTTGCGGGCGCGCTTGCTATTTCCGCCGTCGTATCCGCAGACCTTACAAACCTTATAGGGCTCGGAAGGGAAATCATTGACAGCCTGGATACCTTCTCAAAGGGGCTTCTCGGAACGCTTGCCGCGGCGTCGTCGGTACTTGGCCAGCCGGCGTCCTCGGCCGCAAGGTATATGGCGACGGTTCTTTTTTCCGACGTCCTCATAACAATAATAAGCCGGGTTATACTTCCCGTGGTTTATGCGTATATAGCGGCCGTAACGGCAAACGCAGCCCTGGGAGAAAACATGTTGGCAAGGCTTGCGTCCTTCCTGAAGTGGATATGCGTCGCAATACTGTGCGTCATTCTTACCGCCTTCACCGCATACCTTTCGGTTACGGGAATCATCGCGGGCAGTACGGACGCAGCGACACTCAAGGCGACGAAAATGGTCCTTTCAAACGCGATTCCGGTCGTCGGCAAAATCCTGTCAGACGCATCCGACACTGTTCTGGCAAGCGCGAAGATATTAAGGAACTCTCTTGGCATATTCGGTATGGTAAGCGTTCTTGCCACCTGTGCCATACCATTCCTTAAGCTGGCGGTGCAGTATGTCCTTTTCAAGCTTGCAGGGGCAATATCGGCTCCGCTGAGCGACAACAGGCTGTCCAAGCTTATAGACGATCTGGCGGCCGCATTCGGCTTGGTCCTCGGAATGATCGGTTCCTGCGCTGTTTTAATTTTAATAGCGATCGTGTCGACAATCTCGGCCATCGGCTAGAGGGGGGAGGCGAAGACCGCGATCCGATGGAACTCATAAGAAACTGGATAACGGGGGTTACGGCGGCATCCGTCTTAGTCTCGGCGGCGCTAGCCGTGACACCCGAAGGGGCTGTAAAAAAGGTTGTAAAGTTTGTTGGCGGACTATTGATGTTTATAGTTCTTACCTCTCCGCTCAGGGAGATTGATATCTCCGACATCGCATATTACAACATGCAGTACAGGGCGGACTACGAAAAGTACGAAGAAAAGCTCATATATAAAAACTCATCAATGATCAAAACGATCATAGAAGACAAAATCAGATCATATATATTGCAGAAGGCGGAGGAAATGGGCCTTCAGTGCGATGCGCAGGTACACGCGAAGAAACGCGTGGACGGATATCCGTATCCGGAAAGGGTGGTCATAATAACCGAATCGGATCCGGATCCGGCGCTTAAGAAAAAGCTTTCGTACATTCTGGAATCTGAGCTCGGTATAACCGATGAAAATCAGGAATGGAGACAAACGGAGGATGAATAATGAGGTATTGAAAAAAGGACTGAAAAAAATCGATCAGTTTAAATACCTGATCATTGTCGTGGTTGCCGGAGTAATACTGCTTCTGCTGCCGCCCATGTCGTCGACAGGAAAAAAGCCCGAAACTGCCGAGACGGAGCTTTTTTCGCTTTCCAAAGAGGAAGAGAGAATAGCAAAAGCCCTGTCGGCGGTGGCCGGCGTGGGAAAAACGGAGGTGGTGCTCACACTTAAAACCACAATGGAGACGGTGTTTCAGAACGATGTGAATGAAAGCACGTCCACGTCGTCTGACCGATCGGAGATCGACCTTGTTACAGAGACAGTCGTAATCTCGCTGGGATCCGGCCTGGAACAGGCCGTAATTCAGAAAAAAATATACCCCGAGTATCGGGGGGCACTTGTAATCTGCGAAGGTGCTGACAGCGCCTCCGTTCAGCTGAAGATCATTAATGCGATGAGAGCGCTGACCGGCCTTCCGGCCGACAAGATTACGGTCTTAAGCAGGCGGGGCAAATAAAGAGTAGGAAGGGATGTGTTCATTGGTCATGAAAATATGGAAGAAAAACGCGGTATTGGCGACGGTCATACTCTTTGTCTGCGTGGCGGTATACCTCAACTGGTCGTACGGGAGAGGGGAGTCCGCGGCGGGAGATGATTTCGCGGGCACCGAAGCCGGAGAAAGGGAGGATTTGGGCAACACGACGCTCGTCGACGGTGCGGGGGATGACACGCAGGTACTTTTGGACGGTAAGGAAGATCTCGCCGAGGCGTCGGCTGAATCGGATTACTTCGATGCGGCAAGGCTCACAAGGCAGCAGGCGCGCGACAGCTCCCTTGCAATTCTGAGGGAATCGTCCGAAAGCGAAACACTGTCCCAGGAAGCCCGCGACAAAGCCGCCGCCGAACTGAGCGCCCTGGCGAAAAACGCGATAGCCGAAGCCCAGATTGAAAACCTTGTCAAAGCCAAAGGATTCAGGGACTGTGTAGCGTTTATTGACGAAAATGGCATCGAAGTTGTCGTATCGGCGATGAGCACGGGACTGATGCCCGAGGATGTCAGCAAAATAACCGATATCGTCGTTTCCGAAACAGGTATTCCGGTGCAGGACATAACAATAATCGAGGTCGCCGAATAAAAGGTTTGTTTTTTCGGGGAAATGTGGTATACTGTTCCTGTATCAGATTCAAAGGAGAGTGCGAATTCATGCCTGAAAACAGGGACTATTATACCAACCGTGAAGATAGCGGCAGCATAAATATAGCGGAGGACGTACTTGCAGCAATATCTGCGCTCGCAGCCGGGGAAGTCAAGGGAATAGCGGGGCTGTATGCGCCTTCCGGCGTGGACCTCGCGGAAATCCTCGGTAAAAAGAACCCGTCCAGGGGAGTGAAAATCCAGCTGGCCGGGCGGAACGTAACCATCGATATGTTTGTCAACGTTATCTACGGGTATAAAATCCCCGAAGTTGCCGCGACTCTTCAAAAATCCGTGGTCTCGGCCGTCGAGTCGATGACGGGGCTTCAGGTCGACGCGGTCAACATCCACGTAGGCGGCATCGTATTTGAGCAAAAGCCCGAGGAGGCCTGAAAAAAGAATAGCGAGGAAGCTGTTTCACATTATCGGGAACGGCTTCTTTTTTTGATTTGCCTCTTCCTTTTTCGGGGAATACTGTTTATAATGGGGACTGTGCAAATATCGATACGGGAATGGTATGTTGATGAACAGAAGAACGGCCAGGGAAATTGCCATGAGGCTGGTATATGAGCTTGAATTCAATCCGGAGTGCGCCGAGGAGGTTATTAGTTTCAGGCTGTCCGAGGAGGGGTTCGAGCTTTTAAGGTCGGAGGACCGGGCATATTCCGAAACTCCGGAAGAGAGCAATCTAGAGTATATCCTGACAGTTGTGCGCGGAGTATACGAGCATCTTTCCGAGATAGACGGATATATCGAAAAATATTCAATAGGCTGGAAGCTTAACAGGATGTCGCGGATCTCCGCTTCCATCCTGCGCGTGAGCATGTTTGAAATTCTCTATATGCCCGATATTCCCGAAAAATCCTCCATAAACGAAGCGGTGGAACTGGCAAAGAGATTTGATACCGACGAAGCGCCAGGTTTTATCAACGGAGTGCTCGGCGCTTTTGTCCGCGGGGAGAAGAGCCTGCCGTGAGCTTATATCTGGGATTCGACACTTCGAACTACACCACTTCTGTTGCCCTGTACGATTCCGTCAGGGACGAAATGCATTCGGCAAGGAAGCTTCTGGACGTCGGAAAGGGTTCCATCGGGCTTCGGCAGAGCGACGCCCTTTTTCATCACATATCCAATCTGGCCGGACTGGTTGAGGAACTGTCGTCCCGGCTTTCCTGCGGTGTGATCGAAGCCGCCGCGGCATCGGAGTACCCCCGTGAGGTAAAGGGCTCCTACATGCCGTGTTTTCTAGCGGGAAAGTCCCACGCAAAAACGGTCGCGTCGCTCATCGGCATACCATACTACGCGTTTTCCCACCAACAGGGACACATCGCGGCGGGAGCCTGGTCCGCAGGAAAGCCGGAATTGCTCGAAACCGAGTTTCTTGCGTTCCATGTATCCGGCGGCACAACCGAGCTTCTGCATGTCGTTCCCGATGCCAAAGGAAGAATAGCCGCGTCAAGAATCGGAGGAAGTTCAGACCTGGCGGCCGGACAGCTGGTCGACAGATGCGGGCATCTTCTCGGGCTTGGCTTCCCGGCCGGCCCGGAGATAGAAAAGCTTGCGGAAGAACACACATCGGAGATTTTTTTCGTGCCAAAATCCGCAGGGCTTGAATTTTCGCTCTCGGGGCTTGAAAATAAGGTCAAAGAACTGCATAATTCTAAAGAATTTTCTTCTAATATCGCTTTTTTTGTGATAAAATCGATAACGGAGGTTTTATGCGGCGCATTGAATAAAGCCTGCGGCATTTATAAACACCTCCCCGTTTTATGCGTCGGAGGCGTTATGTCCAACGAATATATCCGATCACAGATATCCGGACGTTTCAACGCCGTTTTTGCTGCTCCCGGTTTTTCGTCGGACAACGCTGCCGGAATCGCATATCTCGCCTGGAAATCTCACAAAGAAGGAGGGGATGCGCTTGCAGAACGGTAACGTATTCTCCGTTACGGATGTAAATATGCGTATCAAGCATATCCTTGACTCGGACCGAGTCCTTTTTGATATATACGTCAAAGGAGAATTGTCCAACTACAAGATCTACCCATCGGGACACCACTATTTCACACTTAAGGACGAAGGCGGCGTTCTGAAGGCGGTCATGTTCAGAAGCGAAGCGCAGCGCCTGCAGTTCAAGCCGGAAAACGGCATGAAGGTCATTGTACGCGGCAGGATAGCCGTCTACACCCGCGATGGCGTTTACCAGCTCTATGCAAGCAGCATGACTGAGGACGGGGTGGGTGCCCTTTACATAGCTTTCGAGAAGCTGAAAAAGAAGCTCGAAGCGGAGGGGTTGTTCGATCTCGGAAGAAAACGGCCCATTCCCAGATATCCTGAAACGATCTGCATTATAACCTCACCTGCCGGAGCCGCCATACGCGACATGCTCCGGATCCTGAGAAAGCGCTTTCCGCACAGTGCGGTAAACCTGATTCCCGTCAGGGTGCAGGGCGAGGAAGCTCCGGGCGAAATCTCCGCGGCGATCGACTATGCAAATGAGCACAACCTCGGAGACGTCATAATTACCGGCCGGGGCGGCGGGTCCATCGAGGACCTCTGGGCGTTCAACGACGAGCGCGTCGCATACGCGATTTTCAGATCAAGGATACCCGTTATATCAGCCGTCGGACATGAGCCCGACTTTACGATATCCGACTTTGTGGCCGACCTCAGGGCGGCGACGCCTTCGAACGCGGCCGAGCTGGCCGTACCCGATTCCGACGAGCTCTATATGCGCCTGAAGAACGTCGAAGCCCGGCTATGCTCCCTTGTCGACAGGACTCTGCGCTTTGCCAGGCAGCGGCTTTCCGCGGCGGCCGAGCGGCGCGTCCTGCAAAGCCCGATGAATTATGTCCAGGACAGGCGCATGCAGCTCGACGTTCTGACGGGAGCCTTTTCCGCAGCCGCCCTGCACTACCTGTCGGCCCGCAAGGACCGATTTGGAAGGCTGGCCGCGTCGCTCGACGCGATGAGCCCCCTGAAAGTTCTCGGACGCGGCTATGCGATAGCCTCCCTGAAAGACGGGAAGGTGCTCAGAAGCTCGGATGACGCGTCGGTCGGGGACGAAATCGACCTCAGGCTCGGCAAAGGCGCACTGACCTGCCGGGTCACGGAAGTATTATGATTTTACTGACGAATGCCGTTTTCCGGTATAGCACGCGATCAAATACGAAAACGGCGGAATGGAGCTGACATATGGCGGAAAAGATAACCTTTGAAGCAGCCATGACAAGGCTGGACGAAATCGTGAAGCTTCTCGAGAAAGGCGAGGTCTCGGTCGAGGAGTCCCTTAAGCTTTTCGAGGAAGGGGCTTCCCTGATGAAGAAGTGCTCGGGCATACTCGACAAAGCCGAGCAGAAAGTAAAACTGATTATGAAAGGCCATGACGGTGAACCCGTCGCCGAACCGTTCGACGCGGATCTCGATAAATAACGGTCCGGACTATGTAAAAATATGAACTACGCGGATTACTACAAGCAGCTTCTTTGCCGGATAGAAAGCGCCCTTGAGGACTGTTTTCCGCCCCGGCACAACGATGAACGTGAAAAACTGTTCGAAGCGATGCGCTACAGCCTTCTCGGAGGCGGAAAACGCATGCGCCCGGTTTTTCTGCTCGAGTTCTGCAAAGCCTGCGGCGGAAGTCATCAGGCCGCCATGCCCTTCGCACTGGCGATTGAAATGATCCACACATATTCGCTTATTCACGACGATCTTCCCTGCATGGACGACGACGATCTTCGCCGCGGACGCCCCACGAGCCACAAGGTCTTCGGGGAAGCAGCCGCGGTGCTCGCCGGCGACGCACTTCTCAACGCGGCTTTTGAGATCATGCTGTCCCGGGGCCGCGCGACAGGGCTCCCCGCGGACAGGGTAATCGAAGCCGCACGTGTAATCGCCGTCGCTTCGGGCGCTTTCGGAATGGTCGGAGGTCAGCTCCTCGACATATGCAATGAGTTCACGGAAGCGGACGCAGAACGTGTTGAGCTTGTCGACAAGCTTAAGACCGGCGCGCTTATCGCCGCCTCGTGCGAGGCCGGCTGCATCGTCGCCGGCGCCGATATGGGCAGGAGAAAAGCGGCCGTCGATTTCGCGCTTTCGCTGGGTCTCGCATTTCAGATAACCGACGATCTCCTTAACCGCATCGGAGACGAAGAATCTCTCGGCAAGCCCGTCGGTTCCGACGTCAGCAGGGGCAAAAAAACATATGTGGATCTGCTCGGCGTCGACGCGTGCAGAAAAATGGTTGACGATCTCACAAGCAAGGCAAAAAAATCGCTTGATTGCTTTGAAGACAACGGTTTTTTAACATGGTTTTCGGACTATCTTGCCGTCCGGAGCCATTGATCAGTCCGGAGTGTTCCCAATGCGTTATCTGACCGACAATCACATTATCAATGTGGCGATCGTATCATGGCTTACGGCACAACTCCTGAAGATCTTTATAGAAGTCTGCGTCCATAAGAAGTTCGATTTCCGCCGCCTGTACGGCTCGGGAGGTATGCCTAGCTCCCATGCGGCATGTACGGTGGGCGTCGCGGCCGCGGCCGGAAAGCTTTGCGGTTTTTCGTCCCCCGAGTTCGGGATTGCCGCGACCTTCGCCTTCGTCGTAATGTACGACGCCTCGAACGTACGGCATGCGGCAGGAGAGCAGGCAAAGATCCTCAACTATATGATAAAGCATTGGAAAGAGACCACTCCCGAAATATTCGGAAAGGAGCTCAAGGAACTGCTTGGACACACGCCAATGCAGGTTCTGATCGGTGCACTTGTAGGGCTTGTCATCGGGCTTTCAATGTAATAATCCCGCAAGACGCAGAGGTAGCTATGAGTTATTTGGAAAAAATCAATTCTCCGCAGGATGTCAAGAAGCTGGATTTTCAGGAGCTTTCCGAGCTTTGCGATGAGATTCGGGAGTTTCTTGTAAACAGTATTTCCAGATCGGGAGGACATCTTGCGTCAAACCTCGGAGTGGTCGAGCTTACGGTCGCTCTCCACAAGGTTTTTGACACTTCCAGAGATAAACTGATTTTCGATGTCGGTCACCAGTGCTATACCCATAAAATACTGACCGGCAGGAGGGAATCGTTCGATACGCTGCGCGGGCTTAACGGCATTTCAGGTTTTCAGAAACCGCGTGAAAGCATCCACGACGCATTCGGCGCAGGACACGCTTCAACTTCGATATCGGCGGCTCTCGGTATGGCACGCGCAAGAACGCTCTCCGGAAGCGACTATAACGTGGTCGCCGTTATAGGCGACGGCGCGCTCACCGGCGGGCTTGCATATGAGGCTCTGAACGACGCGGGCCAAAGCAAAGAGCGCATGATCGTTCTCTTAAACGATAACGAGATGTCGATACAGCGCAATGTCGGAGGTGTCGAAAGGCAGCTCGGAAGGCTCCGGCTCAAGCCCCAGTATTCCGCTTTGAAGGATCGTGTAAGGCGTACCACGAGCCGCATACCCTTCGGAAAATATATCTATCGGTTCATTCACGGCACGAAAATGCTCCTTAAGAGCATTATCGTCCGGGGCAGCATGTTCGAAGACATGGGTTTCACATACCTCGGGCCGATAGACGGGCACGATTTGAAGGCGCTGTGCAATTTGCTGCAGATAGCTAAAGGATATTCCGGACCCGTGCTTATCCACCTCACGACGGTGAAAGGCAAGGGATATAAATATTCCGAAGAAAGACCCTCGGAATACCACGGCATCGCTAAGTTCGACGTAATCTCCGGAAAGCAGTACAAAGCCCCGACGGCGGATTTTTCCGCCGTGTTCGGGAAGAAGCTCGCGGAGCTGGCGGAGCGCGATTATCGCATATGCGCCATTACCGCGGCCATGCAAAGCGCGACAGGACTCGACGGCTTCGCGGAAAAATACCCGAAGCGCTTTTTCGACGTGGGCATAGCCGAGGAGCACGCGGTCACTATGGCCGCAGGAATGGCCGCCGCCGGCTTGCTGCCAGTCTGCGCCATCTATTCGACTTTTCTTCAGCGGTCCTATGACATGATCATCCATGACGTCGCTCTCCAGAAACTGCATGTGGTTTTTGCCGTAGACCGCGCGGGTCTGGTCGGCGAGGACGGAGAAACCCATCAGGGTGTGTTCGACGCGGTTTTTCTGCCCCAGATTCCTGGAATGCGGGTATATTGCCCGTCAAATTACCGGGAGCTCGAATCAATGCTGGAAGAAGCCCTCTTTGAATGCGAAGGCCCCGTTGCGGTAAGGTATCCCAGAGGAACCGAAGATTCATATAAAGGCATCTCAAAAGGCGATTCCGAAATCATCCGCAGCGGTAAAGATATAACCCTTGTCACTTACGGCAGGCTTATAAACGAAGTTTGCGCCGCAGCCGATCTGGCCATGAAGAACGGTATTTCCGCCGAAATCGTAAAGATGAACGTCATCGCCCCCCTTAACATCGACGACGTCGAAAAATCGGTCAAAAAAACCGGAAAGCTGGTCGTTGTGGAAGAAACGGTCGACGAAGGCTGCGTCGGAAGAAGAATCTCGGGCGAGCTATTACTGCGGGGCATTTCTCCGAAAACCCGCCTGATAAACCTCGGTAACCGGTTCATTCCGCAGGGCAGCGTGAAAGAGCTTTTCAGGCTCTGCGAAATTGACGCCGAGTCGATCTCCAAAGCGGTGCGGGAGGAGTGCGGCATTGAAGAAAAGGATAGATCTGCTGCTGTTTGAGCGCGGCCTGTTTGAGAGCCGTGAAAAGGCCAGGGCTTCGATAATGAGCGGCGTCGTCTTTGTCGACGGACAGAGAGTTGATAAGCCCGGATATGCCGTGTCGGAGGACGCACATATCGAAATACGCGGGAATGTCCTTCAATATGTAAGCCGCGGCGGACTTAAGCTTGAAAAGGCTATCCGCGAGTTCGGGATCTCCCTGTACGGAGCCGTTGCCGCCGACATAGGAGCATCAACCGGCGGATTTACCGATTGCATGCTGCAGAACGGTGCGGCGAAGGTTTACGCCATAGACGTCGGATACGGCCAGCTGGCATGGAAGCTGCGCAGCGACAGCCGCGTCGTCGTCATGGAGAGAACTAACATCCGTTATGTCACACCGGAGATGATAGGGGAGCCGCTCGACTTCGCAACGATCGACGTTTCGTTCATATCCCTCAGGCTGGTGCTGCCGGTGCTGAAGCACCTTCTCAAGGAAGGATGTGAAGCCGTAGCGCTTGTCAAGCCTCAGTTTGAGGCCGGAAGGGAAAAGGTAGGTAAAAAGGGCGTTGTCAGGGATCCGGCCGTCCATCTTGAAGTTCTCGAAGAGTTCCGCAAGAATGCATTCAACAGCGGTTTTTCGCTTATCGGTCTCACTTTTTCGCCGATCAAGGGGCCGGAAGGCAACATCGAGTATCTTGCATATATCCGAAACCTTCGCGAAGGTGAAGAGCACTCCGGATCGGAGTTTGATCTTAAGAATATAATTCAGCTTTCACATGAGGAATTGAAGGTGAATGATGCGTAGGATATTTCTGTTTCCAAACCCGTACAGAGACCGTAACTTCGAGCTCACCCTCGAGACGGCTTCTCTTCTTCACCGCAGCGGTGTTCAGCCCGTAATACAGGAAGACCTTGATCTGGAGCTTCCGGATTATTTTCTGCGCACTCCGGTCAGAGAGGGAGTACGTGTCTCGGAAATGGTAATATGCCTCGGCGGAGACGGCACAATCCTTAGAATCGCATCAACCGCGGCGGAAGAGGGCAAACCGATTCTCGGCATAAACGCCGGAAAGGTGGGCTTTCTGGCGGAACTTGAAAGAAACGAGCTAAACAGGCTCGATGAAATCCTTCACGGCAACTGCACGATCGACAGCCGTGCAATGCTCGATGTTAAAGCGGTTAGAGGCGACGAAATTATGTTTGATTCTGTCGCGCTGAACGATGCCGTTGTTAAAAACCTTGACGGGATCCGCATGATTTCGCTCGATTTTTCGGTGGACGACCATTTCATAGCGTCAGTCAGAGGCGACGGAATAATAGCGGCGACGCCGACCGGGTCGTCGGCCTATTCGCTGTCGGCGGGAGGACCGCTCGTAGAGCCGTGCGCCGATCTGATTCTCGTAACTCCGATATGCGCGCACTCGCTTTTCGCAAAATCATTCGTGCTTTCGGGAAGCAGTAACGTAGTGTTTGAAAACACGACGGCAGGACTCAATATAAATCTTACGGTCGACGGCATACGCTCCCATGTGATGAAACCCGGAGATAAAGCGATAATTCGCAAAGCAGAAAAGAGATGCAAGCTTATAAGGTGGAGAAATCACAGCTTTTATGATATAATTCGTAAAAAGCTGATCATATGAATAAGAAAAGATTGAGGAAAGGAATAACGGTATGAAATCGCTGAGACACGAGAAAATCCTGCAAATCCTTCAGAAAGAAAACATAGAGACGCAGGAGGAGCTTGCCAGGAGGCTGAGAGAGAACGGCATCGAAGCGACGCAGGCCACAATTTCCCGGGATATAAAAGAGCTCAGATTGCAAAAGGTGCTGACCGAGACGGGCCAATACCGCTATTCCCCCCCTGCGCGTACTTTTGAGTCCGAGCTCGACACACGGCTGAAGACAATTTTCAAGGAAAGCGTCGTCTCGGTGGATTACGCAAAGAATATCGTCGTAATCCGCACGCTGCCGGGGCTGGCGTCCGCCGCATGTTCCGCCGTGGATGCTATGCACCTTGATTCCATCGTGGGCACCCTTGCAGGCGACGACACGGGCATAATCATCGCAAGGGACGACGGCATGGCCGAGGATTTCTGCTCGAGAATCAACGAGCTCATGCGCTGATATTCGGTTCGCATATTTGCTTGTCCGGAAGGGGATCTCTATGCTCACTCTGTTGCATATTGAAAATATTGCCGTGGTTGAGCGGGCGGATATTGAACCCGGAGAAGGATTCAACGTCCTCACCGGCGAAACGGGTGCCGGAAAATCGATAATAATCGACGCTATAGGAGCTATTCTCGGGGAGCGTACACCGAGGGATATTATACGATCCGGCGAGAAGTCCGCCCTTGTGAGCGCAGTCTTTTCGGATCTGTCGCAGTCGGTGGTCCGGTGGCTGGAGGAGAACGGAATATCGCCCGACGAAGACGGAAATCTACTTATTGTGCGCCAGCTGTCGGCGGAGGGTAAAACCCTGTGCAGGGTAAACGGAATCCCCGTAACCGTATCCCAGCTGAAAGCTCTGGGCAGCCTCCTTGTGAACATACACGGTCAGCACGACAACCAGAGCCTACTTGACGAGACAAGCCATATAGGCTACCTTGACAGCTTCGCGGGCCACGCCGATCTGTACGCCCGTTATTGTGACAGTTACAGGACACTCAGGGATATAGAGGAAGAGATAAAGCGGTTCTCAATTAACGAAGAAGAAAAAGCGAGGAGACTCGACCTGCTGCGATACAGGGTCAATGAAATCGAATCCGCGTCCCTTCAGGAAGGAGAGGACGAGAGGCTTGAAGCAAGGAGATCGATTCTGAGAAACTCCGAGCGCCTGACGGCGGCGATAGAAGAAAGCTTCCGGGCCGTCTACGGAGACGAAGACCTGGAAGGCGCATGCCAGCTGATCAACTCGGCTGCCGAATCGATGTCCGTGGCTGCTTTGATCGATGAAAAGCTGCGTCCGCTCCGGTCAAGGCTTGAGGATCTGAAATACGCGGCCGAAGATATCGCCTGCGAGATACGCGACCTCCGAGGCGAATACGCATATTCGCCGGAAGAGATGGAAAATATCGAGGCAAGGCTCGACCTTATCCATAAGCTGAAAAGAAAATACGGCCCCTCCATAGACGACATACTCCGCAGCCTTGAAAAGGACCGCAGGGAGCTGTCCGAAATCGAACTGTCGGACGAGAACGTCAGGAAACTCGAAAAAAAGCGCGAGGCCGTTTTGCGGGAAACGCAGGCGCTTGCCGAGGAGCTCAGCGAGAGCCGCATCCGGACGGGGAAGCTGCTCTCGGAAAAGATAATGAAAAGCCTTGAGCAGCTTGATATGCCGAAGGTCAGATTTTCAGTGCAGATCGAAAGGCTTGATCAGCCGGGCCCTCAGGGCGTGGACCTGGTTCGTTTTCTCCTTTCGGCGAACGTCGGCGAAGAGCTGCGGTCGATATCAAGGATCGCGTCCGGCGGCGAGCTCTCAAGAATAATGCTGGCGATGAAAAACGTTCTCGCCGAAAGCGACGACATCCAGACCCTCATTTTTGACGAGATCGATACGGGAGTAAGCGGGCGTGCGGCGCAAAGGGTGGCCGAAAAGCTTGCGGAAGTGTCGAGAAACAAGCAGGTGCTTTGCGTCACGCATTTGCCCCAACTGGCGGCTATGGCCGATAACCACTTCCTCATAGAGAAAAGTGAAAACGGCGGCAGGACATACACTTCGGTCTCGCTTCTGGAAGAAAACGAGGCGACACGTGAAATCGCCCGCATCATAAGCGGGGCAAACATAACCGAAACCACACTGAAAAGCGCGCGCGAGATGATCGACGCGGCAAAGCAATTCAAGAAACGGGGATCAAAATGACAGTATACGAAGAACTTAAAGCTCGCGGCCTTGTAGCCCAGACCACCAACGAGGAAGAAATCCAAAAACTCATCGACAGCGGCAAAGCGGTGTTTTATATCGGTTTTGACCCTACGGCCGACAGCCTGCATGTGGGGCACTTAATGCAGCTAATAATAATGTACCATCTCCAAAGGGCGGGAAACAAACCCATCGCCCTTATCGGCGGCGGAACGGCAATGGTCGGAGATCCGTCGGGAAGAACCGATATGCGTACAATGCTCACTCAGGAGGAAATCCAATATAACGCAAGCCGTTTCAAGGATCAGATGGCGAGGATAGTCGACTTTTCCGAAGGGAAAGCCATAATGATCAACAACGCCGAATGGCTTCTCGGCCTCAATTATATTGAGTTCCTGCGCGACGTGGGAGTGCATTATTCCGTAAACAGGATGCTTGCGGCCGAGTGTTTCAAGTCACGGCTTGAGCGCGGCCTTTCGTTCATAGAGTTCAACTACATGCTCATGCAGGGATATGACTTCTATGTTCTGAACCAAAAGTACGGCGTAACGCTGCAGTGCGGAGGCGACGACCAGTGGTCGAACATCCTCGGCGGTATCGATCTCATCAGGAGGAAGACCGGCAAGGAGGCATATGGAATCACCTTCACCCTGCTTCTGACTTCCGACGGCAAAAAGATGGGCAAAACGCAAAAAGGCGCGGTTTGGCTCGATCCCGAAAAGACGTCGCCCTACGATTTTTATCAGTACTGGCGTAATGTTGCCGATGACGACGTTATCAATTGCCTTAAGCGCGTCACTTTTGTCCCGCTGGACGAGATTGCCCGGTTTGAAAACTTCCAGGGCTCGGAGCTCAACCCGGTAAAGGAAAGGCTTGCCTATGAGGTAACGAAAATAGTCCATGGAGAGGAAGCTGCTAAAGCCGCTATGGATGCTGCCAGAGCTATTTTCGCTGCCGGAAGCGCCGACGCCGACATGCCAACGACCGGTCTGACGATCGACGATTTCGTCGACGGCCGAATCCAGATCACCGACCTGCTTGTAAAGACAAAACTCGCCCCCTCAAAGGGCGAGGCAAGACGTCTTGTCGACCAGGGAGGGATATCCGTAAACGACGTAAAGGTTTCGTCTGTTACAGAGTCGTTTTCCTCAGATCAGTTTGTAGGAAACGGGCTTATTATACGTAAAGGCAAAAAGGTTTACCATCGCGCAGTTCTTAACTGATTTAAATAGTATGCTTTGCAATGCAACAGTATTTTCTTTTCACATAAAATAAAGACATTGATTAAAAAAGTAAATAAGTAAGAACAAGTAGCTGCAGCAAAGCAAGGATTTGCTGCAGCTACTTAAATTTAAAAGCCGGTTCTCACTGAGTAAAAGCCGAAACGACAGTTTTTCTGCGTTTCGGCTCTGTTTAATGAAGTTATCGCAGCTCTTTGGTTGCTTATAATGTTTTACGCTGTAAAGTAATATTACTTTATAAGCCTGTAATGCCGCTGACAAGATCCTTCATCGTATAAAGGCCAGGCTTTTGCGAAACTATGAAGGCGGCCGCTTTAACAGCGCCATTCGCGAATACCGATCTTGAGAGGGCGGTATGCTTGATTTCAACAAGCTCATCGTTGCCGGCGAAAAGCACTTCGTGTTCACCGACGATCGTTCCTCCGCGCACCGCGTGTATGCCGATTTCATTACTTGCGCGTTTATTGCTTGAAGAATGCCTGCCGTGAACGTATTCGGGCGTAAAGGGAAGCGCGCCGGATATGGCGTCGGCAAGCGCCAGAGCCGTACCGGACGGGGAATCGAGCTTTTTGTTATGATGCTTTTCGATTATTTCAATATTGTATGACGACCCGAGAAGCCTGGCTGCGATTCGTGAAAGCTCCGTTATAAGGCTCACGCCGAGCGACATGTTGGCGGACCTGAATATGGCGATGGATCCGGAAGCCTTTTCGATCTTATTAACTTGCTCCGGAGAATATCCCGTAGTGGCGAAAACGGCGGGAATTTTTTTCGCTGTGCAAAAGGCGAGAAGGGTGTCAAGAAGCGCGGGGCTTGAAAAATCCACAAGGACGTCGGCGGAGCCGTCGAATTCCATGGGATCGGAATAGACCGGATAATCAAATAACGTCGCGCAGTTCTGGTCAAAACCGGCGGCTATAACGACGCCTTCGGTCTCGCGGGCCAGTTCGGAGACGGCCTTTCCCATTCTTCCGTTGCAGCCGGAAAGCAGAATCCTGAGCATTTTTTTACTCCCTTAAGATAATTTATACTTTGAGGTTCCGTCTGTATTAAGTATCCCCGCTTCTATCATCGCAGACTTCAAACGGGCCTGGTTCTTTTCGGACATCTCTATCAGAGGCATTCGCAGGTAACCGGCGTCGAGCCCCATCATTTTAAGAGCGGCCTTGACCGGTATGGGATTTACCTCGCAGAAAAGGGCGTTGATGAGCTCCGTCATCCGGATCTGAAGGGCGGCGCTTTCCCTTACATTGCCCTGCAGGTAAAGCCGGCATATATCGGCGGTCTCTCTCGGGGCAATATTGGCAAGCACAGAAATGACTCCCATTCCTCCGAGGGACATGACCGGAACGATCAGGTTGTCCTCGCCGGACCAGAAGTTGAGGTCGTCGCCGACCTTCTGCATTACCGTCGCGACGGCTGCCAGATCGCCGGAAGCCTCCTTTACGCCGTTGACGAGAGGATGCTTTGCGAGCTCGCAATAGGTGTCCACCGAAAAGCTCATGCCTGTTCTTCCGGGGATATTGTATAGTATGATAGGAATTCCGGCATGATCGGCTATGTATTCGATGTGCCTGATCAGGCCTGCCTGAGTGGTTTTATTGTAATAGGGGGATACAACCAGAAGGGCGTCTACACCTATTTCACGGGCTTCCCTGGACATCTCGCCGGCATATACCGTGTCGTTTGAGCCGGTTCCCGCAATGACGGGGACACGGTGGTTGACATGCTTTACGCATTCTTCGATGGTCTTCAGATGCTCTTCGGTCGACTGTGTCGACGCCTCTCCGGTAGTTCCGCAGATGATAATGGCATCGGTCCCGTTTGCAATCTGAAAATCGATCAATGACCTCAGGCGGTCATAGTCGACCGACATGTCCTGCCTGAAGGGTGTGATTATCGCTACGCCCGATCCGACAAAAACCGGTTTTTTCATATGGATTTACCCCGTTTCATAATAAATTTATATTATGTAGCCTTCGGCGCAAAGCAGCTCGGCAAGCAGCACACCGCCGCCGGCGGCGCCTCTGAGCGTATTGTGCGAGAGACATATGAACTTGACGTCATACTGATTATCAGGACGCAGTCTTCCGACCGATATGGCCATACCTCCTTCGAGATCACGGTGAAGCCTTGTCTGGGGATACGAGTCTTCTTCGAAATAGTGCAGGAACTTCTTCGGGGCCGAGGGGAGAGCCAGATCCTGCGGTTTTCCTTTATAAACGTCCCATCTGGCTTTTACCTCGTTTATATCCGGCTTTTTTTCGAATTCCGCAAACACCGCGGCCATATGTCCGTCCGTAACGGGCACCCGGATGCATTGGGTGGTGAAAAGGGGGGAGGACGCGGGAACTATCGCGCCGTTTTCGATCCAGCCCCAGATCTTGAGCGGTTCCTGCTCAGACTTTTCTTCCTCGCCTGGGATAAAAGGGATTACGTTGTCGATCATCTCGGGCCAGGTTTCAAAGGTTTTTCCTGCTCCCGAAATTGCCTGATACGTACATACGAGGACGCGTTTAATGCCGAAGTCGTAAAGCGGATGGAGAGCGGGAACGTAGCTTTGGATGGAGCAGTTGGACTTTACGGCGATGAATCCGCGCTTTACGCCCAGACGCTTCCGCTGGGAAGGGATAATCTCAATGTGACCTGGATTGACTTCCGGAATCACCATCGGCACGTCGGGAGTCAACCGGTGGGCGGAGTTGTTTGATATAACCGGGCACTCGAGCCTTGCATAATCCTCTTCGAGGGCTTTGATTTCATCCTTTTTCATATCCACGGCGGAAAAAACAAAATCGACCGAGGACGCTATTTTTTCCTTATCCTTTACGGCGTCGAGAACAACGAGATTTTTTACCTCCTGCGGCATCTCCCGGGGCATTGCCCACCGCGGGCCCGCAGCCTCTTCGTAAGTCTTGCCGGCGGAACGGGGGCTTGCCGCCACGGCGGCGAGTTCAAACCACGGGTGCCCCGACACGAGGCTCACAAATCTCTGACCTACCATGCCGGTAGCGCCGACAATACCAACCTTGAACTTTTTCATATAGATGACATCCTTTCCTGCATAAGCATTGCGATCAGTTTGCGGATGAGAAACGCGATATAACCCCATTTGATTCTATGCTGATGAACGGGAGAAAGTGCCCGAAAACCCGGGCCCGCCAAAAAAGAATATGAAAAAACCGGTTGAAAAACCGGCTGAACATGTAGTATAATGTCGAAAGGCTGAAGCCTTCCAAAAGACTATCATATACAGCATAGCTCTCCATCAATAATGATGACAGTTGAAAGGCTATTAACCCGTCAACCAGGACTGCGACCCCCCGCAACCGCATCCTTCGGCAATTTTTCCTTTCACGCGGGTTCGCCGATTTCGGGGAATCTCTCCCGCGCTACTGATAAAAATTGCGCCTCTACACCATAACGTATATTCAATTTTTTATGATTCTATCATATGTAACCGCTGTTGTCAACGTAGGTCATCCCGATTTCGGAGGACGAAATGAAGAAAATAATCCTGATTTGCATCAGTTTTATGCTGATTTTAACCATATCGGTCCCGGCCGCGGCGGATACCGTTTCGCAGGAACCGCAGGCCCTGAAGGATCCGATTGTGAAGGTTGGTCTATATTACGGAACCGAAGCTCTGGCCTCGGCAAATCTCGCAAACGAGATCGGTTCCGGTTATCTGTTTGGTTATTTTGATTCGGAAAGAGTCTTCAACGGAGTCGGATACACGTCCGAAGAAAAAATCACAGTGATGAAAGACAAGACGTACCACATCGATTCCGGCTCCGAATACCCGACATACGACGCGGCCCTTTCTTTCGCAAACGAGTTCTCTTCTTATTCCGGTATGGCCGCTTTCCCGGCATACATATCCGGTGCATACAGAGTTTATATAGGAAGCTATGAAACGCTCGAGAAGGCAAATCAGGCCGCGGCTTCGGCCGGGCTTTCCGACGCGGCGGGAGCAGGCGGTTCATCAACCTGCTTTTCAGTTACCGTAACGTCGACCGGCAGAATTATATTCGAATTCGACACGGGTTCCGGAGGAGCCCTCGCAATAAAACCCACGGGAGCCGATTACACCGAGACCTGGTTCAAGGGCTACAAATATGCCGGCTCGTTCGAATACAGGCTTAATAAAAACAATAATAATGTCAATGTAATAAACGTTCTTCCTCTGAGCGAATACACGAAGGGCGTTCTGCCGTACGAGATGAGCCCGTCCTGGAATATAGAAGCCCTGAAAGCGCAGGCAATATGCGCTGCAAGCTATACGCTTTCAAACAGAAGCAAACACAGTTCGTACGGCTTTGATGTCTGCAACACAACCGATTGTCAGGTTTACCGCGGCCGAAACGCGGCCACTGCGAATTCCGACGCCGCGGCCGAAGCCGTAAAAGGCCTGGCCCTGTATTACGGTGACAAAATCTGCGTAACCGTATACCACTCGTCGAACGGAGGTTCCACCGAAAGCGCCAAGAATGTCTGGGGGAATGATTATCCATACCTGCAGGCGGTTCCGGATAATTTCGAGGACCTCAGCAAAGCGAATAACGGCATCTGGAGCTTCGAATACACCCGGAGCGAAATCACGTGGATTCTTCAGAACAAGGGATACTCCGTAAACAACATTGTGGATGTTTACGTGGACGAATATACCCCTGCGGGCAATGTCTACCGCCTTGTTTTTGTCGACTCCTCGGGCAAGAAGCTCAGCTTCGAAAGGGAACAAACAAGGACGATCCTTAACAGCAGCACGCTTAAAAAATATACCTACAGCCCGCGCTACACCATTTCCGGCGGCATCCGCTTCAATGTCAACGACGCTTCCACGCAGATTTCCTCGGCCGAAGGATATGCGATAGGATCGGGCGGCACCGTATCACGGTTACCCTCGAGGTCGGATATATATCTGATGTCCGCGGGAGGGCTCAGCGTCCTTAAGCGGAATACCGACAGCTTTATCATCTCCGGCAGGGGATGGGGCCACAATGTGGGAATGAGCCAATACGGCGCTAAAGGAATGGCAGAAAGAGGGTATACATACGACCAAATCCTCAAATACTATTTTATGGGCACCGAAGTAAAGCCGATCAAATGATTTTGCCTGAATCTGCCTTAAGCAATACGTTATAAATTCAAACATTAGCCTTGATTCTGATTTGATTAAAAAAGTAAAGGGAGTTTGAATACTCCCGAAAGATTACGATAGATTGGACCATAATTGATGAAAAAGAGCGATTTTTTCTATGAGCTTCCGCCGGAGCTCATAGCGCAAACCCCCCTGGAAAAAAGGGATGAGTCCCGGCTGCTTACACTGAACAAGAAAAACGGAGAGTACACCTTCGGGCACTTCTACGATCTTCCGGGGCTGATCGGTCCCGGAGATTTGCTTGTCCTGAACGATTCCAGGGTAATTCCCGCGAGACTTATCGGGGAGCGCGAAGATACCGGAGGAGAAGTGGAGCTTGTGCTTCTCCGCGAGGTCGGAGACCTTTGGGAATGTCTTGTAAGACCTGGGAGAAGGTGCAAGCCCGGCGCCGTCCTCACATTCGGCGAGGGCACGCTGAAAGCGCGCGTCGAGGATGTGACCGAAGGCGGCAACCGCCTGGTGCGTTTTGATTACCAGGGCATTTTTCTCGAGGTTCTCGAAAAGCTCGGCAGAATGCCGCTTCCGCCATATATTAAAGAAAAGCTGGACGATCCGGAACGCTACCAGACGGTATACTCCAGGACTCCCGGTTCCGTTGCCGCGCCCACGGCCGGCCTCCATTTCACTCCCGAGCTGCTCGGCAGGATCAGGGAAAAGGGCGTGGACATCGAGTTTGTCACTCTGCACGTCGGCCTCGGAACCTTCAGGCCTGTAAAGGAGGAAAATATCGAGGACCACCACATGCACTCGGAATTTTGCATGATTCCTTCACGGACTGCCGAGGCCGTCCTCAGAACGAAGCAGTCGGGAGGAAGGGTAATCGCCGTGGGAACAACCTCCTGCAGGACGCTCGAAGCCTTCTTTAGCGAGGACGGGTCGCTTATCCGCCCGTCCGGATGGACCGATATTTTCATATATCCCGGTTATCATTTCAAAATCGTGGACGCACTCGTCACTAACTTCCATCTCCCGGAGAGCACGCTGATAATGCTTGTTTCGGCGCTTGCCGGCAGGGAGAACATCCTCAGGGCCTACAAGGCCGCAATCGAACAGAGAATGCGGTTTTTCAGCTTCGGAGACGCGATGTTCATTTACTGATCAACCGTCGGAACTGCAACGGAGATTACACAATGTTCAAATTATTAAGGACGGAAGGCCGCGCAAGACGCGGCGTAATGAAAACTCCACACGGCGAGATACAGACTCCCGTTTTCATGAACGTCGGCACTCAGGCGGCAATCAAGGGAGGGCTTGACGCCTTCGATCTCAAAAGCATAGGGTGCCAGGTTGAGCTCTCGAACACATATCACCTTCATCTGCGCCCTGGCGAAGAGATAATACGCAGTATGGGCGGCCTGCACCGGTTCATGCGCTGGGACGGTCCTATTCTGACCGACAGCGGAGGATTTCAGGTTTTCTCACTTGCGAAGCTGCGCAAAATCGAGGAAGAGGGCGTGTCCTTCAACTCGCATATCGACGGCCGGAAAATTTTCATGTCGCCCGAGGACAGCATCCGCATACAGTCGGCTCTTGGTTCCGACATTGCGATGGCTTTCGACGAGTGCGTTGAAAACCCGTCTCCCTACGAATATGTAAAAAAATCCTGCGACCGGACTTACCGTTGGCTTTTGCGCTGCAAGGACGAGCTTATAAGGCTGAACGCCGAAGATGGCACCGTCAACAGGGGGCAGGTGCTTTTCGGCATCAACCAGGGCGGAACTTACACCGATCTGAGGATCGATCATATGAAACGCATTACCGAAGCCGATCTGCCGGGCTATGCCATCGGAGGACTGGCGGTGGGCGAGCCCACCGAAGTGATGTATGAGATTCTGGACGAGGTTCTGCCTTACGCTCCGGCAAACAAGCCTAGATATCTCATGGGGGTGGGTACTCCTTCCAACATCATCGAAGGCGTATGGCGGGGAGTGGATTTTTTCGACTGCGTGCTGCCTGCGCGCAACGCAAGACATGGTCATCTCTTTACGTATGACGGGATAATTAACATAAACAATAAGAAATATGAGGCGGACGACTCGCCGATCGACGCGAAATGCGAATGCCCCGTATGCGGCAGGTTTACGCGCTCGTATATCAGGCATTTGCATAAAGCGGGCGAGGTCCTGGCGCTCCGGCTTTGCGTTATTCATAACCTTTTCTTCTACAACAAGCTCGCCTCCAATATCAGGGCTGCACTGGACGAAGGGCGCTTCGAGGAATTCAGGAGGGATTGGTCCGGGCGTCTGGACAGAAGGATTTAGGCTCCCCCGCGCACCCATTTGGTATTGCAAATGTAAGCCGTGTTCTTTATAATGTTTAAATAGGGTTTTGTATCCCAAATACCGAAGGAGGTGAATCGAATGACTCTGCTTTTGCAGGCGACCGAGGGGCTCGATATTTCGTCGATCGCTTCTCTTTTATTGCCGATTGTCGCTACAGCCCTCATTTTCTATTTCATGCTTATCAGACCCGAGAACAAACGGAAAAAATCTATAGCAAAAATGCTGAGCGAACTCGCCGTGGGCGATGAAGTAACCACTCGCGGCGGTATCGTCGGGAAAATATCCAGCATAAAAGACGACAAACTCGTAATAGAGACCGGATCGGACCGTACCAAGATCCAAATCATGCGCTGGGCGGTTATGAACAAGGGCTCTGATACAAACGCTCCGCAAATGTAATAACATGTACTTTTATCGGCGTCAACCGAATATCTTTTAGCATAAAGCTAAAAGAGGAGTGGTTGATGTGCGCAGAACGGATAATTCCGAACCCGGCTTTAAGCGTTATGCTGTTTCGGTCCTTTTCGGAAGCCTTGCCGGATTTGCCTTGGGTCTTGTGCTCCTGCTCCCCGTATCTGCGTTGATACTTGCCGGGGTATTGGACGAAGGTATGTCGGGGATATTGCTCGTTGTTATCGTATTCGCAGGCGCTTTATTAGGCGGAGTCTTCGCGTCGGGAAAGGCCAGGGCAAGACAGATCATGATCGGGCTCATAACCGGTCTGGTCCAGTTTCTCTGGTTATGTGTCGCGGGTCTGCTTCTGTACGATCGCTTCATACCCTCAAAGAACGGTCTTGCCCTTCTGCTGGCTTCCGCAGCGGGAGGACTGCTCGGCGGAAGGATCATGTCGTCGTCAAAAGGAGCGGCTTCCAGGAGAAGAAAATAAGGCAGTGGAGAATCGGATCTCAGTGGAGACATGCTTCTCCACTGTTTTTATTGGTTTATAAAAATTATTTCGCGCCAACTCGGGTCGGCTGTGCGGGAGCGTATATATTGTTTCGTATAAAAATTGGGGGTACAACATGTAGTCGCAAGCCGATCCGGGAATCGTGAAAAGGCGTCCGCGGTTCCTTAGTATACATAATAAAGTTAACATAATATTTCGGTATTTTTTACAAACTTGACTTTGGGCCTTGATTTTGCTTGATATTTTAGAGGAACTGTTATATATTGTTATTTGTAATTATTATGTTAAGTAGGTTAAAAAATGAAGCTTGGTATCATAGGTGCCGGCAATATGGCTTCGGCCATTGTTGAAGGCATTCTTAAAAAGCAGGTTTTTTCCCCGGATGAAATTCTTATTTACGACATATGCCGGGAAAAGGTTTTGGCATTTGAGAAAAGGGGCCTTACAGCCGCAATGACTCCTTCCAGTCTTGCTGCCGCAGCCGAGCTGATTCTGGTTGCAGTAAAGCCGCAGCAGATAGACGATGTCCTTTCGGAGCTTTACGGATACACCGGAGGCAAATGCATTGTTTCAATAGTGGCCGGAATATCAACGGATTATTATAAGAAAAAGCTAGGTGCGGACACTTATGTAATTAGGGTTATGCCGAACACGCCGATCCTTCTAGGCTGCGGCGCAACGGCCATAGCCAGAAACACCGGCACTCCCCAAGACCTCTACGACAAGGCCGTATCCGTGTTTTCGAGCGCAGGCGAAGTGGCTTTTGTGGACGAAGAGCATATGAACGCCGTAACCGGTGTAAACGGCTCCAGTCCTGCCTATTTCTTCGTGATGGCCAAGGCAATGGCCTCCTGTGCGGCCGAGCA